>Ga0209281_1000337_pt1 | contig 79938 bp, 84 predicted proteins | sample MedtruBG_FD_187514 | JGI IMG/M metagenome (GOLD analysis project Ga0209281, IMG submission 187514) | Root nodule microbial communities of legume samples collected from California, USA - Medicago truncatula BG (SPAdes) (version 2) | ecosystem: Host-associated > Plants > Roots > Nodule | place... | reverse complement strand
TAATACTTCCTGTGGTAGGGGCTGTTACTTTAGAAAGAATCTTTAAAAGTGTAGACTTTCCTGCACCATTCTTTCCGATAATTCCTAAAACTTCCCCTCGTTGAACTTCAAAATTAATATCTTGCAATGCCCAAACATAATCTGATGTTCCTTTTGTAGAGCGATCATTGGTATCGCCAATTTTGAGATATGGATTTTCCTTTCCTCGAATTTTATGCCACCAGCGGTTTATATCGTGGCTCAAAGTTCCTGTTCCAACCTGACCTAAGCGGTATTGCTTAGAAATATTTTCGGCTTTTAATATAATATCTTTCATTTATACAGTATCAATAAAACTTTTTTCGGTTCTATTAAAAACCAATAATCCAATAAAAAAAACAGCTAATGTAACTACCATTGTATATAATAATCCTAAAATTGATATACTCCCTATGTTTAAAAGCATATGTCGCGAAGTTTCTATTACATAAGCTAATGGATTATACTGAACTATCCATCCAAATTTTGGAAGTTTTTCTTTTATTAACTCCATTGGGTACATTACAGCTGATATATACATTAATAATTGAACTCCAAATCCCACCAAGTTATTTAGATCACGATATTTTGTAACCATAGAAGAAATTACCATTCCTAATCCTAATCCTAAAATTCCCATAAATGCGATTAATATAGGAAAGAATACTATAGAGCTATTTAAACTTAAATTTGCACCTCTTACATAAAAGAAAATATAAAAGAAAACAAAGATGCAAAACTGAATTCCAAACTTAATCAAGTTTGAAATTACTATAGACAGAGGGGTAATTATTCTTGGAAAATAAACTTTCCCAAATATTCCAGCATTCGATTTAAAAGTATCTGAAGTTCCATTCAAACACGCAGTAAAATAATTCCAAACCATAATTCCGGCCAAATTAAATAAAAATGGAGGTATGGGACCTGTCTTAATTCCTGCAACATTATTAAATATGATCGTAAAAGTAATTGATGTGAATAGAGGCTGAATTAAATACCATAGAGGCCCCAAAACTGTTTGTTTGTAAACTGTGATAATATCTCTTTTTACAAAGAGCATTAATAAATCTCTATACTGCCAAATTTCTTTAAAATTCAGCGAGAAGAATTTATTCTTGGGTGTTATTTCAAACAGCCAATCATTTGTATTTTTAGATTCCATTAAAGAAGAACTTTAAATCTTGTCTTAAAAATTTAACAAGATTTTTAACATTTAAAAATTTGTTTAAAAATGTCAAAAGGCGTTTTAAAAAACACCTTTTGATTATATTGATTTTCTATTTACTCAATTATTTATCTAAAACTTCAAAAGCAGAATTCATACTTTTAAATTCTGGAACGATTTTTTTCATCTTAGCGACAATATCGTCATTCTCATAAAAATCAGCGATACCAATTAATTCATTGACCTCAGTATGAAGGTTTTCATATTCATCTTGAATTTCTTGTGCAATCATAATCTTATTATGATATGTTGGAAGAGTCTTAGAAGTATCATTTAATAACTCTTCATAAAGTTTTTCTCCAGGCCTCAAACCAACGATTTTAATTTTGATTTCTTTATCTGGTATAAAACCGGCTAACTTAATCATTTTTCTTGCTAAATCAATAATTCTAACTGGCTTACCCATATCAAAAATATAGATTTCGCCTCCATTACCCATAGCTCCAGCTTCTAATACAAGCTGACAAGCTTCTGGAATGGTCATGAAATAACGTATAATGTCCTGATGTGTAATTGTCACTGGCCCTCCTTCAGCAATTTGTTTGGTAAACAATGGTACAACTGAACCATTGGAACCTAAAACATTTCCAAAACGGGTTGTGATAAACTTTGTTCCACCTTGTACGTTTTCTCTTTGATTTTTCAAAAATAAAGACTGAACATATTTTTCAGCAATACGCTTACTAGCCCCCATAACATTGCTAGGGTTTACAGCCTTATCTGTGGAAACCATTACAAATTTCTTTACACGATATTTACAAGCTAAATCCGCAAGATTTTTAGTTCCTTTTATATTAGTTTGAATTGCCTGAGCAGGATTTTCCTCCATTAAAGGTACATGCTTATAGGCTGCAGCATGAAAAACAACGTGAGGATTGTAATTTTTGAAGACTTTTTCAAGCGCTTTTTTACTCCTAACATCTGCAATTACAGCCACAATTTTTGTGCTGAAATTCATAGCTTGAGTTTCTAGACACAAATTATGTAGTGGTGTTTCTGCATGATCTAAAACAATTACATTTTTCGGATTAAAATTAAGAACCTGTCTAACAATCTCGCTTCCAATGGAACCAGCTGCGCCGGTAATTAAAATTGTTTTATCTTTTAATTGCTTAGAAATCGATTTACTATCTAGAACTATAGGCTTTCTTTCTAATAAATCTTCAATCTGAATATTTTTTACTTTTTGAGAAATCTCTTTTTGATTTTCCCAATCAGAAATCAATGGAACCGTATATACTCTATAGTTAAATTCTAAACATTGATCAACAATAATAAGTTGTTCATCTTTAGTTAAACTTTTATCTGCGATAATTACTCCCTCAGCAGCAACAGACCTCATTAATGCAGGAAGTTTTTTTCTTAAAATTAAAATCGGAAGATCCAGCATACGCTTAGATGCATTCTGATTATTTTTATCTACAAATCCAACAATTTTAAATCTTGAAGGGCTTTCAAATTTTAGGGCGTTTGCTACCGAAATCGCATTTGCATCTGTACCATAAATTACTGTCCTTACAAGTTTTGAAGTAGCTTTCTCTGAAAAATACATCTCAAAAGTCTGTTTTACTATAACACGATATAAAAACAACCCGCAAAAAGACAAGACTAAATTGATAAATAGAGCAGTATTTAAAAACGCTTTATGCCCAGTATATAGTTCAAACACTAAATTTGCAAACAGAAAAAAGACTAAAACCGACATTTGGGAAAAAAGCAATTTTATCGCATCAATATAAGATGAGTGTCTAATAATTCCTGAATAGGTTCTAAAGAGCCAAAAGAAAAAAACGTTAACAAAAATTAAACTTGCTACAAAATAAAAATCATGAGAAGTTATAATGTATCCAATCGCAGTTCCGTCAAAAAGTAAATACGTAAAAGAAAACGAGAAAAACAAAACCATTACATCAATAGCAACAATTATCCATCTAGGAAGATAACTTAAGTTATTGATATTTGCTCTTAGATTTCTTGGGGAAAAAGTGTTATACAAGAAAGAGGTTATGGTATTTGGTTTCTCTGTATTCAATTTAGCATTTTTTAAGTCAGTAAAATTTGAACTTTATACAAAAATACAAATTAAAGGTATTAAATAATTACTTCGTGGTGCAAATTAAATTTTAACACCTTTTTTCTTTTGCTTCAAAAATTCTAATAAATAAGTTCCATAACCTGATTTAAGTAATGGCTGAGCCAATTCTTCAAGTCTTGCATCATCGATAAATCCTTGTCTCCAAGCAATTTCTTCAATACATCCTACTTTTAACCCCTGCCTTTCTTCAAGAACCTGTACAAATTGTCCAGCTTGCATCAAACTGTTGAAAGTTCCTGTATCTAGCCAAGCTGTTCCTCTACTTAAAATTCCTACTTTTAAGTTTCCTTTTTCAAGATAAACTTTATTCACATCAGTAATTTCGTATTCTCCACGAGCACTAGGCTTTATATTTTTTGCTATTTCTACCACAGAATTATCATAAAAATAAAGCCCTGGGACTGCATAATTCGATTTTGGCTCTAAAGGTTTTTCTTCAATAGAAATGGCATTTTTATTTTCATCAAATTCTACCACTCCATATCGTTCCGGGTCAGAAACATGGTAAGCAAAAACAACTCCACCTTCTGGATCTGCGTTATCTTTTAAAAGTTGTTGCATATTAGTCCCGAAGAAAATATTATCTCCAAGTACCAAAGCAACCTTATCTTTACCTATAAACTCTTCACCAATTACAAAAGCTTGTGCCAAACCATTAGGATCTGGTTGCTCTGCATAACTAAACTTACAACCAATCGTACTTCCGTCTCCTAAAAGTTTTTTAAAGTGTGGCAAATCATGAGGAGTGGATATGATTAAAATCTCATTAATCCCAGCCATCATTAAAGTAGACAATGGATAATAAATCATTGGCTTATCGTAGACAGGCATTAACTGCTTGCTAACTGCTAATGTTAATGGATGCAATCTTGTACCAGAACCTCCAGCTAATATAATTCCTTTCATAAATCCTAATTTTAGATTCTAGATTTAATTTTTCAAAGTTTAAAATTCAATCTTAAATTTTTAAATAAATATCTTTTTTAAGCTTTCTTTATAATTTGGCACATCCATATTATAAATAGTCTTTATTTTTTCTTTACTCAATAGTGAAAAACTTGGTCTTTTTGCTGGAGTTGGATAAGATGATGATGGAATTCCTCCTACCTTGCAATTATAACTTCCAAATTCTTTGATACTTAATGCAAATTCGTACCAACTGATTTCGCCTTCGTTTGAATAGTTATAAATCCCTGGAACCCATTTTGAAGATTCAAGAATATTAATCATTGCTTGTGCCAAATCAGCTGCATAAGTTGGTGAACCAATCTGGTCATTTACGACACTAATTTCATCTCTTTCGTGCATTAATCGCTGCATTGTTTTAACAAAATTATTTCCAAACTTACTATAGACCCACGAAGTTCTAATAATAATTGATTCAGGATTTTCTTTTAAGCAAGAAATCTCTCCAGCTAATTTACTTTCTCCATACACATTTATGGGATTTGTTTCAGCCTCTTCATTTAAAGCAATTGAAGACGATCCATCAAATACATAATCTGTTGAAATATGAATTAATTTTGAATTGTTTTCTCTTGCATATTTTGCAATTAACTCTACTGCTAAATGATTTACTTTAAAAGCTAAGTTTTTTTCTGATTCAGCTTTATCTACAGCAGTATACGCACCACAATTAAATATAAAATCAGGGTTAATTGCTTCTAACTGAGATTGAAGCAATTCTAAATTATCTAATGAAATTTGAGTTCTATTTGCAAATACCCATTCATATTTAGGATAAGAAGGCGCTAAAACTGATAATTCAGACCCTAACTGTCCTGTTGCGCCAGTTACTAAAATTTTTTTCATTAAAATAAACTATTACAATTTTCAATGAAAGGCAAAATTTGATCTTTTTCTGAAACAATAGCCTCCTGAAGATTCATTCCCCAATCAATGTTTAAAGATGGATCATCATATTTAATTCCACCTTCAGAAGCTTTATTATAAAATTGATCGCATTTATACATAACCGAAGCCGTTTCACTAATAACAGAAAATCCATGTGCAAATCCTTGAGGCACTAATAATTGTTTTTTATTCTCTGCTGACAATAAAAGACTAAATGCTTTACCATAAGTTGGCGAATCTTTTCTTAAATCTACTGCAACATCAACAATTTCACCCTCTAGAACACGGACTAATTTGGTCTGTGCGAAAGGAGGGTTTTGATAATGCAATCCTCTTAAAGTTCCTTTCTTTGAAAATGACTGATTATCTTGAACAAATTCAATATTAATTCCTAAATCTTCAAATTTAGTTTTACTGTAAGATTCAAAAAAATAGCCTCTTTCGTCTCCAAATACTGTTGGTTCTACAATTACTAAGTCTTTAATAAATGTTTCTTCGATTTTCATTTTCTAATTTTATATTTATTTAAAGAAATTAACAATAACTTCTTTTATTCTGCTTTTATCTGTATTAGTTAAATTTGATCCTGATGGTAAGCATAGTCCTTTCTCAAACAGCTCTTCAGCAACTTTATGCCCATAATATGGATATTCTTCAAAAACTGGCTGTAAATGCATTGGCTTCCATAACGGACGGCTTTCTATATTTGCTTCATTGAAAGCAAGTCTCAAACTTTCTTTTTCTTCTTTTGTCTCTAGTAGTATTGCATTAAGCCAATAATTAGAACAGAAATCAACATTTAGATTATCAAAAAGTTTTACGTTTTCAATTTCTTTAAATATTTCTTTATAAAATAAATGATTCGCTTGTCTTAAGCCAATATTCTTTTCTAAAATTTTCATTTGACCAAGACCAATTCCTGCGCAAATATTACTCATTCTATAATTGTAACCTATTTCACTATGCTGGTAATGTACAGCATCATCTTTTGATTGGGTAGCGTAAAAAATTGCTTTCTCTTTTATTTCATTAGAATTAGCAATTAATGCTCCTCCACTAGAAGTAGTGATAATTTTATTTCCATTGAATGACAAAATACCGAAACTACCGAAACTACCGCATTTTTTCCCTTTAAAATTACTTCCAAGGGCTTCTGCACTATCTTCAATAATTGGTATTCCATATTTATCAGCAATAGAATGTATTTCATCCACCTTATAAGGCGTACCATATAAATGGACCGCTATAATTGCTTTCGGCTTTTTTCCTTTTTTTATTCGATCTTTAATGGCAATTTCTAAATTTTCTGGACAAATATTCCAAGTATCAGCCTCACTATCTACAAATATCGGACATGCATTCTGATATAAAATTGGGTTTGCTGAAGCCGAAAAAGTCATACTTTGACAAATAACCTCATCACCAGTTTTGACACCTAATAAAATTAATGCTAAATGTAACGCAGATGTTCCTGAATTCGAGGCCGCTACAAAGTTTTTATTTTCAAAATATTCCTGAAGTTTATTTTCAAATTCATCAACATTTGGCCCTCCAGAAGTAATCCAATTCGACTTTAGAGCTCTATCAATATATTCTTGCTCATAACCGCTTTCTTGAGATAGTGATAAGTATATTCTCTTATTGTCCATCATTAATAATCCAATAATCTGAAGGATAACGAACATCATCATCGCTTACATTTGCTAATGGTAATGTAGAAAAGGAGATTAATTTTGAATTTTCTTCTAAAGATTCTACCGCATTTGCATAACCCGCAGGTATATGAACAATTTTACTTTCAGATTCAGACACAAAAACAGTCTCAATAGTCAAATCTTTCGAAGGGTTTTCCCAGTTATCAATTTTTACAAAATGAATATTAAAAGAACCTGAAAGACAATAAAAATTTTTAGTGTCTAATTTATGTCCTTGCCAAGCCCTAATGGGATTTTCCAGAGAATTACTGATAATATAAAATCTTTCAATATCTGCAAAACTAAAATCATTCACATATGATATACTTCCTCGATGATCTGAAAATTTTCCTCCCTGAATTAATTTAGGCCCCATGATTCAAACGTAAATTATTTTTATTTAACAAATAAAATTTTGATGAATACAGTAATAACAAAGGTAAAATTACAATTACAAATATAATTGAATCTTGAACGTTTTGATAGAGAAGAACCACCAATAAAGAAATTCCTGCCTGAGCTAAAGCATAAAAAAGAGATACTAATCTATGCTGTATTTTATATTCATTACTTAATACTTGATATAAATGCAATCTATGTGCTTCAAAAATATTTTGTTTAAGGTAGAGTCTATGTAAGATTGTGCAAACTGCATCAACTCCATATACTGCTAAAAATAACAACCAAACAACTGATTCTGTTACAAGAATTAGTTTAACAACCAAATAAATTATCCAAAAAGCTATAGCAATACTCCCAACATCTCCTGCAAAACATTTTGCTTTTTTTCTAAAATTGAAAAATAGAAATACTAAACTCGCAAGCATTGCATATTTTATAAACATTCCATCAGTAAAGAGCTGGATTTTTGTATTGACATATAGTAAGGAACCCATCACAACTAAAGTATATAATCCAGTAATGCCATTAATTCCATCCATGAAATTATAAGCATTTATTAGTCCTATAGCTAAAATATAAGAAACTAAAACTCCCCAAATAGGCATTAAATGGAATAAATTTAAATCATAAAAAATCAAAGTGATAGAAAGAAAATGAACTGCAATTCTAATTTTATTTGATAAACTTTGAATATCATCCCAAAAGCTAACTAAACTGACTAAAGTTATACCTGTAAAGAAAAAATAATTGCTTTGGATATGCTGTACAAAATAAAGCAAAGCAGAAAACCAAAAAATGATTCCGCCGCCTCTTAGTGTAATTTCTGTATGAGAACTCCTTTGATTTGGTTTGTCAATAATATTAAAATGATCAGCTACTTTGAAATAAAGTAACATTATAATCATTAAGAGTATTCCTAAAATTGTGTATTCCATTCTTGAAATATTATAACTTTACTAATTATTATATCTTTTCCTTTTTAAGATATTCTAAAACTGACTGAGGATTCCATTCATTTATACTTTTAGCTTTGCTGTCGTCAAAAGTTAGCTCTGAACAGATTTTTGCCACCTTTAAAGAATTTATTGGAGCTTTATTTCCAATAATATCTCCGCATTTTCCCAAAAGTTTAGCGACAATAATTGGCATATTTAACGGAGCTGATTTTTTGTTATTTTTTGCAATAGCTAGGCTTAGTTCTTTAAAATCAGGATCAATTCCATCTGTTAAATGATAAACTCCACCAATCTTAGCAACATAAGTTATAAATCTAGCAACATCTTCTGCTAGGACCATACTTTTTTTTGCCTCTCCACCTCCAATATTAAAATAATAACCTTTCTTTATTGCATTTGACATAGCTCCCAAATTTCCTGGTGGATTAGTCCCTACCAGTAAAGGTAGTCGCAAAATAGTACACTTAATTTTATTCTCATTACACCAATCCTGTACTATTTTTTCTGCGTTAATCTTACTAATTCCATAAGGGTCTTTTGCCAAAAGAGGGTAACTTTCATCAATCTTCATTCCAGAGTCCAAACCATATACACTTACTGAACTAATGAATATAAAATATTGTGGCAAAAAATTACTTTTCTTCAGACCTTCTAATAAATTTTGTGTTCCTTTTACATTAACATCATGAAAATCTTGTTTTTCAGAATCAGATTTAGGAACAACATGCGCTTTTCCAGCTGCATGTATTACATAATTAAAAGCATGACTAAAAGCAGGGACTTCTTTACTAATATCACAAACTATATCTGTACTAGGATTTCCTAATGTTACAATTTGATATTCCTGTTCTTTTAAAACATTCAGAATATTTCTTCCAAGAAAGCCAGTAGATCCTGTTAATAATACTTTCATTTTATATACTTAGATTATTAGAAATTAAATCCCAGATTTTAGTTTGTTCAAAATTTTGTTGCACAAACAGTCTTCCGTTTTGGCCATGTATTTTCTCCATATCTTTATTTTTTAAATAATAAAATATTTTAGAGGCAATATCTTTTGGCTCATAAGTAATAAATCTTCCTGTAATTTCTTCTTTTATAGCTTCAGTGCACCCTGTCGCTTTAGTTACTAAAACAGGTTTCCCCATTGAGGAAGCTTCTAAAACAACAGTAGGAAATCCTTCTCTATACGATGGTAGGATAAAAACATTCATTAAATTGTAATAAGGCGCAGCGTCTAGAACAAAATCCGTAAAAATAATGGTATCATCTTGATAAATTTTATTTTTTGATGCATCCGAAATGGAATCTCTTGATTCTATTGGCCCAACTAATAACAATTTAACATTAGTATGAGATTCTTTAACAATTTCCCAGGCTTGAATTAATTCATCGATCCCTTTATCTTTTACTAATCTTCCTACAAAACCTACTACAAAATCCTTTTCTTTTATTGATAATTTAGATTTTAAAGAATTAATAGTATCATTATCATAATTATCAGGATTATACTTAAATTCTGTATCAATACCATTACAAGTTCCTAAACCCAAAACAATATTTTTACTCAAACTATTTAATTTGTCTTTTTCGCTTATTTCTTTTATCGAATTGCTTACACAAACTACTTTTGTGGCTAAAAAACCTGACAATCTATCAACATTTTTTAATATATTTTTTTTTAGTCCGCTACTTGTTTCATAAATAATTCCATGTCTAAAATAAATTCTATCTGTCACACCAGCTAAAAAAGAAGCAACCATTGCAATCATTGCTCCTTTTGGGGTATGTCCAATAACTTTATCAATTTTATTTTTTTTAATATATCTATAAACTGAAAATATTGCTTTAAAATCTTTAAAGGGACTAATTTCTCTGGTAATAGTAACTTCGAAAGGTATATAGTCTAATTCCTTAGACAATTCTAGAAATTCATTTGATGGTGAACAGCCTAAATGGTATTGATTATTATTTTTTTTCTTTAAATAAGTAAACTGCTTACCAAAAAAATAATTGATCGAAAATGAAACGGCTATTATATGTAGTATTTTTTCATTTTTCATAATTTATTACTTAATACTCCTTTGTAAACATTTAAAAGTTTTTCTATTAAAATATTAATATCATATTGTTTTGCTCGCTCATAACCACTGTTAACTATCTTATTATAAAAGCTTTCATCATTTAGTAATTCTTCTATTCTTTCAGCCAAATCTTTTTCTTTTCCCTTTTCAAACAATACACCTGCTCCCTTCACTATATTTGATAGTCCTGCAACATTAGAAGCGACAACTGGTTTTCCGGCCGCCATACCTTCAACAGCTACCAAACCAAATCCCTCCCAATGTGAACTTAGAATAGAAACATCTGCCGTTTTTAATAGTTGACCAACATCCATTCTTGTTCCTAAAAAAAAGACTCTTCTCTCTAATTTCATTTTTTTTACAGTTACTTCACTTTGATATCTCAATATTCCATCTCCTACGAGAATAAGCTTGATATGTTCTGGCAAATATTTTAATGATTTTATTAATGTAATCTGATCCTTTTCTTTTCTAAAAGCAGAAACTTGAATTAATAATTTATCATCTTGATTTATATTTGGATGAATCTCATTTTTAGTTAGGCGATTTGCTGAATAAATATTTTCTAAATTAATACCATTTTCTATAACAACATATTTACCTGACGCCCCTAAATGATTTTCTAATACATTTTTCACTTCTGGTGTTATGCAAATAACTTTGGAGTAATAATGATATATAATTCTTTCAAAAAAAATAAAAGCTTTATTTTGGATGCGTCTATTTGAAGTGCTATGCTCAGTAAATATTAATTTAACATTAGAAAATGATATAATTTTTGCCAATACAACCCAATATTGAGAAGGAAAAAGATGCACATGAATGATATCATATTTTCGTAAATAAGGAATAATTTTAAAAGTTATAAAAGGATTGTAAAGAGAATTAAAAGCTAACGAATATATATTGCAACAATCTATTTTTTTTAATTTTTCTAAAAATGGCGTTTCCTTATCATTTAACAATAATAAATCGACTGTAATTGCTCTATTCTTAAACAATGGTATTGTTTCCAAAAGTAATTTCTCTGCTCCTCCTGTATCTAAATTATTAATTACGTGTAAGATCTTCATTACTCAAATTTTTGTAGTACATTTTCCCATTTTAGTGAAACTTCTTTCCCAGAAAATTTCACAACTTCTTTTTTAGATGCACTATTCATATTACAGCGTAATTCTAAATCACTCATTAGGTAATACACACTTTCAGCAAAACTTTTAAAATCATTCATATCAATCAAAAAGCCAGACTCTGCGGAAACAATTTCTTCAGGCCCAGTAATACAATTGTACGATACTATAGGCAAACCAAAAGACTGCGCTTCGATTAAAGTCATTGGTAATCCTTCAAATCTAGAAGTCATACATAAGAAAGAAGCGTTAGTGTAAAATTTATCTATTTGATTATTCGCTGGTACAAGAATAATTTTATCTTGAAGATTATATTTTTTGATTTTTTGAGCTAAATCCTGATAATCAGGCCCATCACCAATAATCTGAAGCCTCCATTCTTCTTCGATTATATAATAATCATAAAGATATTTCCATACATCAATTAATAAATCAAACCCCTTTTGCGGAACTAATCTCCCTATTGATATAATGTTTTTTGAATAACTATTATATGGTTTATCTGTAACAGAAAAAGGTGATGGATTTGGAATAGAGATTATTTCTCCTTTTACAGATAACTTTTCACACCACATTTTTTTATCCTTTTCAGTTAATGTAATTATCACATCCGCACTTTTTGCTGCAATTTTTCTAGAAAAATCTCTCATGCCCAACCCTAAATTAACTGTAAAATTAAAATGCTCCCAAACAATATATTTAATGTCTCTCGACAGCTTAAGAACCTTAACTACTGGATATGTAAAAATAACAGACATTACTTCTACACTAATTATAACATTTATTTTGTTTTTTTTTATAAAAACTAATAACCTATAAATTGTTTTGAAATAAAATAAAATTTTGGAAAATATGTTGCTGGTTGTAGGTCTCGCAGAATATAAAGATTCTTGAATAATATTGTTATCAATCATAAAAGAGCTATTCTCTTCGACCTTACTTTTATAAATAGATAAAATAAAAACTTTCTTGCCTTCGCTACATCCTAATTTATTAGCAACTTCAATTGTTGATCTCTCAGTTCCTCCTTTGAGACTAGAGTCGCCAAGCAAAAATAAAATATTCAATTTTTTTTGTTTTAAAATTATTAATCAAAAACAGACCTGTAAGGAAAATAAGTAAAGCTTATTGCCTCATCATTATATCTATTGTTTAAAGTCTTAAATGTATTCAAGAGAATCAAAATAAGCAGAAATATTCCTATGATACGATACCTGAAATTGTAAATTAAAATCGGTAAAATAACACTATCTAACATTCTAAAATAAACATTCGTACGAAATGAAAATTCTGAAATGGAGTTAAAAACCATAAAATAGACTAAACCTAAAAAATAAATATTAACAAAAATGTTAATAATCTCAGGTTTATATATTGTTTTGTACTTTAAAAAAAGTAAAATACCAAACATGATAATCAGTAAAAAAAATGTTGAACTAAATCCTACTTTATTAGCGAAATCTGAACCAGAATATAATTCAGCTTTTGAAGTAAAACTCTCAAATGGCAAAAAGGACATAAATTTAAAAATTATATTTTTTATATCAAAAGCAACAAATGGCAGTAACAGCAAAATTATAGTTACATAAAATGATATAGTTTTTCTCAAATTATAAATGAAATATACTGGCAATACACAAATAGCGGAATAATGAAATAAGGTTGCTATTCCTACAAACAAAAGAAATTTTTTCTTTTTGCCATTTATAAGGCAATCGTAGGAGAAAAAAATAATCCCCATAGCAATTCCATTACGAATTTGTCCCATCTCTTTCATCATAAAATCAGTAGAGAAATATAAAATTAATGAAAGAAATACAAACGGAGAATACTTTAAAAAAAAGTCAACTTTAAAAAAAACGCCTATTCCTGCTATAACTAGTAGGCTGAACTGAAAGGAAAAAAGACTTAAAATACGCAGTAAAAAGACATAGCCTGGTTCTGTTAACAATAGCATCCAACTGTCTAAATTGCCATTTTTAACCTCATCAAACATTGCCTGATAAGCCTCAATATCAGGACTCAAAGTCCTTAATCCCGCAAAAAAAACTAAAAAAACAGCAATCGAAATAAATAAAATTTTCTTGCTTATTGATTTTTCGAATTGATTAAAGAAAAAAAAATCAAATATTGAAAAGAAACACAATATTAATAATATTGATATATAAATACCCATTATTTAATTTAGAAAAAGTTTATTTTTAAATTCTTCCTCGTTATAACTATCGAATATATTGGCGACAACTTTTTCATTGCTTTTATTCTTAACAGTCTTTAAAACATCTCCTTGGTAGGCTTGTAAAGGCATATATGAATAATTAAATTTTTTAAAATCTCCAATTTCTTCAAGCTTAACAATAGGAGTAATTCCGTAAAATAAATATTCAATTAGTTTAGTAGGATTTGCCACTCGATTTACAACAGTGTCTTCACGCAAAACAAATCCATAATGTGATATTGTATAAAAGTATGCTAGTTCATGGGGATGAACAGAATCTAAATAAATCCTTTTGTTTATATTTAATTTGTTTAATTTTTCTCTCATTCCAAAAATATCATTGACCAATAAGATGTAGACAACATTATGATCATTCTTTTTATCATTAATAGATTTTAACATCAAATCTATATTTTGCCATACATGCAACCCCCCACTATAAATCACAACAACATCTGTCTTAGAAATATTAATTTTTTCTCTAAGTTTTGTTAAGATTGACTCATCTATACTATCATTTTCCTTAATATTATCAGGCCTAATACCATAGATTATAGATTTATATCTAGCCTTAGGATATTTTTTAATATAATGTTGCTCCATGCTATCTGTTACAAATACAGCGTTGTCAATATTATTAAAGCATATTTTTTCAGCTAAATTTAAAACTTTAGAATAAAAATTTCTTCCATACATCTTTTGTTCTTCAGGAACAGTACCATGCACGTCAAGAATAATTCTTGATTTATTAATTGGAAAAAAAGGAATAATCCACAACAAATTGTAAATGGTATGCGAGTAAATCATATCGCTTTTAAATATATGATAAAGCAATACAAAAAAACCTGTAAAGAAATTAAGGCTCCATACTAATGTTCCATCAATATCAGAAACTTTTTTTTTTGGAAGAATATAATGTTTTAAAGAAACTTGAATGTAGACTCTTTTATTTTCCTTAATTAAATTATCAATTTTTTTTATTCTTTGAATAAAACCATCTTTTTCATTTGTTTTATTAGGAAATGGTGCAATTACTAATATATTCATAATGGTAAGGAACTATACAATAATTCTATTTTGTTTATCAATTTAATTATCTTTTCCTTCTAGAAAAAAATCAACTATTCGTTTACAGGCATTTCCATCACCATAAGGATTGTTAATGTTTTTCATTTCATCATATTTGATTTGATCATCCAAAAGCATTTGACAATAATCCACAATCTTTCTTTCATTTGTCCCAACTAGCAGAACGGTTTTTGCTTCCACTGCTTCTGGACGTTCTGTATTATCCCTCATTACAAGAACAGGTTTTCCTAGACTAGGAGCTTCTTCTTGGACACCTCCGCTATCTGTTATTATTAGGTAACTTTTATTCATTAACCAAACAAAAGCTGGATAAGGTAAAGGATCTATTAATTTTATATTATCGTAACCACTTAAAATATCATACACTGGTTGCATAACGTTGGGATTAAGATGAACAGGGTAAACAATTTCTACATCTTTATTATTTGCAGCTATTGTTTTTAAGGCTTTGCAAATATTGATAAATCCATCTCCATGATTTTCCCTTCGATGTCCTGTTACCAATAATATTTTTTTATTAACATTAAGCTTGTCTTTTAGAATCTCAATTTCTTCATTATAAATAGAATCTACTTTATTAGAACTATAAATTAAAGCATCAATTACAGTATTTCCAGTTACGGCAATAAAATCTTTTGATATACCTTCCCTTAATAAATTTTCCTCGGAAACTTTAGTAGGTGAAAAATGAAAATCTGCTAGTCTCCCTGTAATTTGTCTGTTCATTTCTTCAGGAAAAGGAGACAGTTTGTTATATGTTCTCAATCCAGCCTCAACATGACAAACTTTTATTCCTGCGTAAAATGAGGCTAATGCTGCTGCTGTCGAAGTAGTCGTATCTCCATGGACAAAAACATAATCTGGACAAAAATCATCCAAGACCGATTTCATTGCAACAATTACATCAGCTGTAAGTGTGAACAAATTTTGTCCTGGTTTCATTAAATTTAAATCATAATCAGGTAAAACTTCAAAAAAATCTAATACCTGATCCAGCATTTCTCTATGCTGTGCCGTTACACAAACCTTCGTTTCAAAACTATCTTTGTATTTCTGAAACTCCTTAACAAGGGGAGCCATTTTTATTGCTTCTGGTCTTGTTCCAAAAACAATTAATATTTTTCTTTTCATACGATAATTTAAATCAAACATTATAGTTGATTTTTATGTGTTTGAGGTACTTTTTATCTCGTTTACGAATTAATAGAATAACTAAATGGAAGATAGAAATATATTGAACAATTAAAGCCGTTACAATACCATGGCATTTTTGAAAATATAACTTTCTACTTTTAGCCATCTCACTCACCTTAAACAAACTTTCATTTTGTTTTTTCTGTGAACCTCCCTCAAGGTGTACAATTTTTATCTGGGGCAATAAAACTGATTTATATCCACTCTTATTGATTCTAAAACTCATTTCAGTTTCTTCGTAATATAAAAAAAAATCTTCATCAAAATAACCTATTTTATCCATGAGAGATTTTCTTAAAAACATATCTGCACCACAAATATAGTCAACCTCTTTAATGGATTCTGACTCATTTATAACGCCAACTGCAACTTTATTTTTATAGTAAGATTCATAAAATTTATAAAATCCTAACTGAGAAAAAGAATCAAGTACTGAGGGAAAATTCCCATACGAAGGTTGTTTTTCTCCATCTTCATCTAATAAATCTCCGCCAACACAGGCTACGTTTAGATTGGAATTATTTTCCATAAAATCATAAAAAGCCTTTGGAGAATTATTAAGTAAATAAGTGTCAGAATTGAGCAAAAACAAATATTTGCCTTTTGCAACTTGTATTCCTATATTATTTGCTTTCCCAAAACCTAAATTAGAATTATTTTCAATTATCCTAACATTTGGGAATTTACTTTTAAGCATTTCAATGGATCCGTCAATTGATCCATTATCACTTACGATAATTTCATAATCTATTGATTTAGTTTTTTCGTATATGGAACTAATACATTGGCACAATAAATCTTTCGTATTATAATTAACTATTATTATTGATACCTGCATTTTTTGCTTTTAAAATTTTATTAAAACTATCTTCAATTGGCTCATAGAACAATTCTATATTTTCAACGATAACGTTCTTAGGAATGTCCATTAATGAAAGACTTTTAAGATGATCAATAGAACTCTCACTATGCTTATGTTTGATGTGTCGAGCAGGATTTCCTCCAACCACAGAATATGCGGGAACATCTTTAGTAACAACTGCCCCTGAAGCAACTACAGCTCCTTTACCAATAGTAACTCCTGATAATATCGTTACACCATACCCTAACCAACATTCATCTTCCAGAATTATTGGACCTTTGCTCATGGCATCATAATGATGATCTTTTTGAGTCATCATTGCTTTCAAAGGATAAGATGTAAATGTATTGATTTGATGATTTCCTCCTAAGATAAAAGTAACGTCTCTTGCAATGCTAACATAATTACCAATAATTAACATTTCATTCTCAATTCCAAACTCATATGCATTTATGATACCATAACTTAAATTACCAACTTTAATCTTTTTCAGATTTGTATCAATACCTAACACTGTAAAATTATGAGCGTTCATACTTCTCCATCTACTTTTATTTAAAGTAAATTTAAACCAACTTATGATGTCGCCATAAATAAACAAAAGGGCTCTTAAATACATTTTTATCATTTTTGAAATGAATTTAATTTCGTTTTGTAATTTTCTTAAATAAAAACAATATTAGCATAGGATAAAAATAAGGCTCGTACCAATATTTTTTAAAGATTATTATAAAAGCATCCTTAATATCAAAACTATATTTCTTCTTATTTTCGATAAGTAGAATTACCAGCCATACATAAATAAAATATCTACATAAGCGATACTTTTCTAATTCATATGCAAAAAAAGATAATTTTTCCTTTTTGACTATATAAAGATAATCATGTACAAATGTTTTAAAAACATTATAACCACCTTTTTTATTAGGAACCTTTACCTCAAATAAATCTTCAAAATAAATGATGGTCTTTTTACCATTTTTAACGATACTATACATCCATTCTAGTTGAGGAAAATGGAGAGACGCATATTTATTCTTATCAATTATTTTTTCATAGTCCACTTTCCAAAAACCAATGGTGGCTGTTGAAGTTGTATGATAACTACATTGGTAAAAGAACGAAGCGATAGAATCGATAGTCTTTACAGTGTTATGATTATTCAAAAAGTTAGGATAAAAGAAAAGATTAGATTCATCATTTTCATGCATCTTTATTCTTGAAATCATTTTGTCTAAAGCGCCAAATCGAAAATTAAATGTATCATTATATAATCTGATATATTTTCCTGTAGCATAATTCAAAACTGTTGTGAGATTATAAAAAGAAGTATTGCTGTCATTACAGTAATATTTCACAAATGGATATTTTGAAACAACCTCTCTTGTATTATCTGTTGAGCAATTATCTGAAACTATAACCTCAATATATTCCTCATTAAATTCAGAATTTGTTAATAGTTTTTTTAACGTTTCATCTAATACCTCACAACGATTATAAGTTGGGATACAGATAGAAAGTAATTTATCGCTCATTTATTATTTCTTTTTATTTTGTTATTTATAAATGCATTAATATTGACAATTCTATTTAGATTAATGTAACTGAATATTACTGTCATTGAAAATAAAATCAAACTTATAACATATTGGATGATACTCGAAAATAAACTAACATTAACTAAAACAATAGTCACTGAAATACCAAAAAAAATACCATATTTTATATTGGCTTTATTAAATTTGAATTTTGATAAATATATTGTACTAAAATAAGCCAAAAGAAATCTAATAAAACATGCTAATATGTAAGAGTATCCTAAAATTTTAAATCCATAGAAATTCCATCCAAAATATAATATAGCTACGAATATTACATTCCAAATGCTTTCAATTATAAAACTATATATTCCCTTTCCCTTAGCTAAGAATAACACCCCAAGTGGCCATGCCATAATAGTAAAAAAAGTTCCTGCAATAAGCCATTGCAAAATAGGTATAGCTATTGCAAATGCATTACTATATAAAATGGTAATAATTGGTTGAGCAAACACTAATATAAAAACGATCATTGGTGAAGCAACTAAAAACGCTATTTCTAATTGTTCATTTATTAATCTATTTACTGCCTCATTATCTTTATTAACTTCTGTAAGTCTCGGAAAAAAATCGGCCAACATCGCATTCAGGATTATTCCCAAATACATTGTTGCTATTGTCCAACAGGCTTGAAAACACCCTACCGCATTTATATCCATTTTCTTTAATAGAAATGATCTGACCAAATACAGTGTGACAGTGGCCAAAATACCAGTGACTGTAATAAAAAAACCTAAACGAGCCATTTTTTGACCATCCTTAAAAGTTTCTTTAATGGAAAGATCAACTTTTTCCAATTTTATATCTTTAGTAAACCACCACGATAAAGCAAGCCCTCCCAAACTTGTCAAAACCATACCTGGCACAATGCCATCAATCCCAAATATCCAATACATTGGTATCGTTATGATGGTACTGAGAACAGCTCCATAAAAAGATGCCTTAGCCATGAGATTAATTTTTCTCAAACCTTGAAGCAACGCAAGTTGTCCTCCAGAAATGCTAGCAATCAAAATCGTGACAGATATAATTGCAATGCTTATGGCATATGAACTATTACCAAAAGAATAGTTACTTAAAGGAACACAGAATATGATGGTTAATACTGTTCCAAGTATACCTGTCCAAAAAGCCCAAGCTTTTAAGATTTTTATTGCTCTTGAAATTCTTAATTTGTCATTTGTCGCATTACTTTCCGCAACATCTTTTATTCCGCTGAAATTTATTCCAAATCCTGTAGTTTGTCGAACTAAATCAATAATATTTTGTAAAACGCCAATATACCCAATGCCTACTGGGCCAAGCAAAACTGCCACAATTTTTGTCCTAATTATTCCAATTAAAATTGATGCTACTTGTGATCCTCCAACTATACCCGTACTCTTAAGTATCTGTTTATGAGATTTTTCTTCTTGCATTATTTTTTAAACTTGTTACGAATAATTGTATTAACTATTTTCATATTTGCAATAATGCATATTCGAAGTTTAGCAAATACATTCATCGAGAGACTACTAGTAATAAAGGCTTTTGAAAATAAATAATTAATTTTTAGTAATTCAAGTAAACCGATATTCTTAGTATTTATTCCATGATGTATACAGATACTTCTATTTTTCATGATGTTTTTATATCCTAAAGTAGATGCTATTAACAATGACGAAAAGATTCTTTCTACTGCTTTCAATTTATCTTTTTTGTCAATATTTAAACTCGTTAAATTTTCAAGATAAACATTCAATGTATTAATTATGTTTTTTGGAAAGAAATAAATATTCTCTCCTTTATAGGTATGTGATATTTCTTTTTCACATGCTTGTAATGTTTCTGTAATGACAAAAGGGATATTAATCCGTGAGGCCTTTCCTGTAACAACAACTTCTGCTTTAAGGAGTTCTGGCAAAAAAGCAAATGTCTGATATTTATTTACAATATCTTGTATAAATGTTTTTTGCTTTAAAACACTATTTTTAATAAACAATCCTGAAGGATGTTCAGATGTGTATGCGATATTAAGAAGTGATTCTAGTCCCTCCTCATAAACCACATCGTCAAGATGTTCCAAAGAATTTAAAGAGCACTGTCCTACAATAGCGTTTATTAAGCTCAAACGTTTTATAAATAACGAAATGTTTTCAGGTAATATCCTATCTTTATCAAGGCAAAGAAATACAAATCTGCCTGATCCGTGATTAAGTGAATTTAATATATTAGGCATTCCTCCTATATTCGTCTTATTCCTAATATATCTAAAACGACTATCAGTAATATTACTAAGTATTACTTCTGTCTCATCACTTGAGCAATTGTCAACAACAATAACTTCAATATCGTTTCCTTTATATGATAGAACATCTTCAACAAGCTTAGATGTTCTACTAATCCGATTGTAAGTAGGAATGCAAATACTTAATAAAATTTCTTCTTCACTATCCTTAATATAGGTCTCTTCCATTACAAATAATTAAATTCAAAAGGTATAGTGTCTGTAGGATCATATAGTATATCATTGTAAGCTACTAGAATGTATTCATCTGAACCTACATTTAAAAAACTATGTGCTATTTTACTTGGCACATAAACAGTAATAGGATTATCTGACGAAAGATTAATAATCATTTGCTCCTCTGTTTCAATATCAACCAAATACAAATCACAACTTCCTTTTATAAGTGTGAACCATTCAGTCGCTTTTAGATGATAATGCCCACCTTTAAACTGTCCTGGTAATGCATTTGTAAAATAAACTTCTCCAGTATAATTAGGCAAATTTTCTTCCTTTCCATCAATAACCTTCAAAAACCACCCTCTACTATCTTTAATATGTTTTCTTGGTATTAATTGTATTTTTTCACTTAAAGACATTGATCATACATTTTTAATGAATCAACAAACTTAGTATATTTTATGTTTGGCAATATTTTTTTTAATTCACAATCATCTATCTGTAGATCTTGCATAGCTATATCAGATCTATCTGCTTTACCAAAAAGTTCTTCTGAAGTTTCAAGTCCATAAAACGCATGAATCATTTCAATAATTTTCCTCACGGTGTATGTTTCTTCTCCAGCTATATTAAAAACACCTTCTTTTTTAAAATCTACAAAATCGAAAATAATTTTAGGTATGTCTCCAGCATAAAGATATTGCCTTATTTGCACACCACTAGTAAACTGCATCGATTCATTCCTTTTTATTGAATTAATAGTGTATGGTATTAATCTATGAGAAGCTTCCTTTTCACCATATATTGTTGGTAGGATAAAATGCAAATGTTTAAAAGGATTATTTAAGGAAGACACAACGTATCTCGTCAACAAACGTTTTGATACGCAATAATCATTTGAAACTTTCAATACAGAACAAGCTACATCCATTTCAGAAAATATAATCTGTTCGTTATTATTTCCAATCTCAAAATAAGATCCAAAAGTTACAAAGCTTCCTCTATAACCCTTTTCGTTTAATGCTTTGGATAATTCAATTGGAACAAACGTGTTCAAATGATAAATAGATGAAGCAGAATCCTTCAAATTTGACTGTATCCCTGCTCCAGTTGTATAATAAATAATATCACTATCTAAGAGTGCTTCTACATTCAAATGTTCAGTAGTAAGATCAACTTTATTGAATTCGTTACCTTTATATCTTTCCGGTTCTCTTCTACCAAAAACTTTAATATTGATATCGTTTCTATTGCAGAATAGGCCAATTTCTGTAGCCAAAAGCCCATTGGCTCCTATTATTGATATAATCATAGTAATTTTTAATTAACTATTAATATAATCTCTAATCACGTTCGCGATGTAATCGTAATGTGTTTCATTTAACCCTGGCCAAATACCCAACCAAAACGATTGATTCATAATAATATCTGTATTAGTTAAATCTCCAACTACTCTATGCTCAATATTAGCATAAGCAGGTTGTCTAAGTAAATTACCACCAAACAATAAACGAGTTCCAATTTTATTTTTCTCTAAATGCTGTACTAGCATATGACGATCAGCTGCATCACCCTCTCTCAAAGTCAATAAAAAACCGAACCAAGAAGGTTCCGAATTAGGTGTTGGTTCTGGTAAAATGAAAATTTCTTCAAATTCTTTCATACGCTCATACAAAGCAGTATAGTTTTCTCTACGTTTTTGTACAAATTGATCAATCTTATTAATCTGTGATACTCCAAAAGCAGCCTGCATATCGGTCACTTTCAAGTTGAAACCAATGTGTGAATAAGTATATTTATGATCATAACCGTAAGGAAGACTACCTAATTGTTGACCAAAACGACAACCGCATGTATCATCTTTTCCTGGTTCGCAATAACAATCACGCCCCCAATCACGGAAACTTTCTGCTAATTTTGATAAAATAGGATTATTAATTAAAACCGCTCCACCTTCACCCATAGTAATATGGTGTGCTGGGTAAAATGAAAATGTTGAAATATCGCCAAAAGTACCTGTTTTTTGTCCCATATAAGTAGCTCCAAGTGAATCACAGTCATCCTCAACTACCCACAGATTATATTTTTTTGCCACTCTCATTACCTCATTAAGATCAAAAGGATTACCTAATGAATGGGCAATCATAATCGCTTTTGTCTTAGGACTAACTGCAGCTTCAATCATGTCTGCTTTCACATTGTGAGTAGCTATATCAACGTCTATGAATACTGGAATAGCACCAAACTGAATAATTGGATTTATTGTAGTAGGAAAACCAGCGGCAACAGTAATAACCTCATCTCCAGGCTTAATTGCTCTCTCTTCTAATTTTGAAGAAGTCAATGCATAAAAAGCCACTAAATTAGCTGATGACCCAGAATTTACTAATAAGGCTCTATGCGCACTAAAATAGGCAGCAAAATCTGCTTCAAATCTATTAGCAAAACGCCCAGCAGTTAGCCAACCATCTAAAGCAGCATCTACTCCCATTAAAATATCCTCTTCATCTAAAACTTTACCTGTAACAGGAATATAATTTTCTCCAGCTACAATAACTTGTGTTGATTTCTTTTTTGCTATTTCTCTCAAACTATTTACTAGAGAAGAGTCTTTTAAGTTCTGTAACATTTTTATTTTAAATATAAATTTATTTTACTTTTTTTGATCTTTCTGATCTATATGTTCAAGAATATAAGTTGTTTATTTTATTACTTATGTTTTGTATTATTTTTACTGTAGAAACAAATTAATCTGTTGCTCCGTAAATTCATTAATTTTAAATCTTTTATTATAGAATTCACGATACCAATCCATAGTCATACTTACCGCATTTTCAGCATTCATCCTTGGCTTCCATTCCAATTCTGTCATGGTCTTACTTATATCTAATTTTAATAGTCCTGCTTCATGGGGATGACTTTCATCTCTCTCAACAATATATTCGCCTTTCCCCCAACTTTTGATTGTCAATTTTAACATTTCTTCAACTGGCAATGCATCGGATAACTGTGGTCCGAAATTATATGCTTGATTAAACTCTACTGGTTTTTCAGATAAATTCATTCCAAGCATTAAGTATCCAACTACCGGTTCTAAAACATGTTGCCAAGGTCTAACTGAATTTGGGTTGCGTATTATCACAGGTTTTTGAATTGCGAATGCTTTAGCTATATCTGGAATTAGACGATCTTTTGACCAATCTCCTCCCCCTATAACATTCCCCGCTCTTGCAACAGCAATTGCTTTTTTATGTACATTATAAACTTTGCTATTAAAAAAAGAATTACGATAGGAATCTATAAGTAATTCAGCACAAGCTTTACTAGCACTATAAGGGTCATATCCACCTAATCGATCATTTTCACGATAAGGATAAGTCCATTCATTATTTTGGTATACTTTATCTGTTGTAATCAAAACAACATCACACTTATGCTCTAATAAACGAACCGCATCTAATACATTAGCTGTTCCTATAACATTAACCTCAAAAGTTTCTGCAGGAATTTCATAGGACAAACGAACTAACGGTTGCGCTGCTAAGTGGAATACAAAATCGGGTTGAAAATCTATTATCTCTTTTTCTAATCTTTTTTTATCACGTAAATCAGCAATAACAGAATCACATATTTGTTCTCCTCGAATCAAGCAAAACAAATCGTCTTTTGTTTGGGGTTCTAAAGCATAACCTTTAATTTCTGCTCCTAGAAGTGATAATGTTTTAAGCATCCAGGCACCTTTAAAGCCAGTATGTCCAGTCAAAAAAACCTTTTTGCCCTTATAAGCGCTCTCCAGTTTTTTATATAATGTATCTACCATGTTTTCCATTTTGCTTTACCTGAACTCCACATTTCTTCCAACTCATGACGATCTCTAAGTGCATCCATACATTTCCAAAAGCCATCATGCTTATATGCTGCTAATTGATTATCTTGAGCAATAGCCCCAAGAGGTCCTTTTTCCCATTGTACATCCTCAACATCATAATCTAAATATTTGAATATCCCAGGCTCTAACACAAAAAAACCTCCATTAATCCACATTCCATCACCAATTGGCTTTTCTTCAAACTTACCAACCTCTCCCGACGAATTAATATCCAAATTACCAAATCTACCAGGTATTTGTACACTAGTCAATGTAGCTAACCTACCATGAGAACGATGAAAATTATAAAGAGCAGTTAAATCGACATCTGCAACACCATCTCCATACGTTAACATAAAGGTTTCATCTTTTACATACTTTTCTATCTTTTTTAACCTCCCAGCCGTATTAGTGTACAATCCTGTGTCAATTAATGTCACCTTGAAAGATTCAGTTTCTGAATAGTGGACATTAATATTATTATTTGCCAGTTCAATTGTTACATCAGAATTATGCAAATAATAATTATAGAAATATTCTTTGATAAATGTTGCCTTATAACCTAGACAAATTATAAATTCATCATAACCATGTTTTTCATACATCTTTAAGATATGCCATAAAATAGGTTTACCGCCAATTTCTACCATTGGCTTTGGTCTTGCTTCTGTCTCTTCCATGAGGCGAGTTCCAAAACCACCTGCAAAAATTACTACTTTCATTACTTTTTATTATTATGGTTATTTTATTTCAATATATATATTATCAGTTAAAGGATAGCTACAACAAAGTAAAAATTCATCATTTGCTAAATCAGTTCTAGGTTTATCTAGTCCTATCATTTTCAAATCTCCTGAAAGAACGTTACCTTTACAAGTACTGCAATTTCCTGTTTGGCAAGAATAGGGAAGTTCTATTCCAATTTCTAAGGCCTCTTCAAGAATAGAATTACCCTTATTTATTGTAATCTTATTATCAATACCTTGAAAATTTAATAAAATCTCACGATTCTCAATATTTTTAAAATCTTCTGGATTTTTAACAATTTCAAAATGTTCAGAAAAAACATTATCAAGATTTTGTCCTAATTTTGTTAACGACTCCCTTATTATGTTCTTAAGGCCAATCGGTCCACATATAAAGTGCTGTGATGGAGATTCTATATCCTTTAATAATTTCTCGACAAAGTCAGAATTAATTCTTCCTTTGAAAGTATGTGAGTCTTCAATGAAGAATTCTTCTTTTGAATAAAAACTATGAATTTTAAAATTATTCGGATATCGTTTTTTTAATTCCTCCAGTTTTTCTTTAAAAATTACTGAGGAACTTGACCTATTTCCGTAAACCAAATAAACATCAAGTGAAGAATGATTAGCCAGCAAATGTTTTATCATAGAAAAAAGAGGTGTTATCCCACTACCGACACCCCAAAATACAACTGATTTTATTGATTCTTCAGGTTTAAAAACAAAATCTCCTAAAGGTTCTTGAACTTCAATTACATCATCAACCTTTACCATATCATTAATATAATTAGAAACCACGCCTCCTGGCACTCTTTTAACAGTTACTTCAAGCGTTGAATCAATTAAAGGGGTTGAAGAAAAAGAATAAGGTCGAATATATCTTCTCCCGTTTATTCTAAATTGAAGAGTAAGATATTGACCTGCAATATATTTTATTTTTTTTAGCCCTGGTTGTTTAAAACATAATGTCACAGTGTCATTAGTTTCAATTCTTACTTCCTGAACTTTTAGAGTATAAGTTTTCACTAAAATATAATGTAAATTAATTTAAAACCTGACTAATAATACGTCTAACAACAATAATCGAAATCGCTATAAAACCTGCTAAAAAACCTCCAATTAATATTCCTTTTGCTTTTCCGAAACGTTCTTGAGGCAAAGGTAAAATGGGTCTGTCAATTACTTGAATTAAAGGAGTTTCTTTACGTAAAGTAACTTTTGCCAATTCTGATTGCTTAACTAATTCAGTAAGTATTGCCGTATTTGCCTGTACATCTACCTGCTTTCTCACAGAAGGAGCTCGGCGCACATTTAGAGCTGGATTCAAATTAAAAGTATTGTCATTCGCAACGGCAACACCTGTTATAGCACCATTTAGTTCACTCCTTACAGAATCAACTTGATGTTCTAAAATTTCCATGTTCATTCGAGCTTTTTTACTTTTAGTCTCTACATAAAATTTACCAACTTGTTTTGCTAGAGCTTCACAAAAATAAAAAGAAAATAATTCATCATTTGACGATACATCCATAGATATTATTGCAACTTTTTTATCCTTTTGCCCTACCGTTAAAGAACCTTTAGACAAACCTTTATACATTACACCTAAAATACTGTCTTGAACTCTCGTAAAGTTCTTAGTATTGGCATTAGGCAAAAATTGCAAATCTTTAAGTTTTGAATTATCCGTCCATTTATCCCTCCAGCCATTATTTTGAATATACATCTCTGCTAAAGATATTACTTTACCATTAACTGTTACCGGAGTCAATAGCGTCTTCACTACCATTGTACGAGATTTAAATAACTCTGTTAAATTTGAACCTGAAAATATGCTTCCTCCACTTCCTCCAACATCAAAACCGAATGAGCTAGCTAATCCTAGAGCACTACCTAATCCTCCAGGTGATTTTTCATCTTCTACTGCAAATGTTAAAGTAGCTGTGTAAATTGGTGTCTTAGTAAAGGAATAAAATAATCCTAAAGCTGCACCCATTATTCCAGCTAGAATAATAATCTTCCATTTTGATAATAAATATTCTTTCCATTCAATTAGTTTTTCAACTAATTCTTTCAATTCATCATTCTTATTAAATTCTTCTCTCATTTAAACAATTATTTAAAAGCAGTTACAATTAGTAATGCCAAACTAGCAAATGCGGTTCCAAGTCCGGCCCATTCTCCTGCGCTCATCTTTTGCTTTTCAGGTTTTTCTGGCACAACAATTTGTGAATCTGGTTCAACTCTAGGGTATGATCTAAAAAATAAAAATGAACTAGTAACAGCCGCTTTTCCATTTGGATAAATAATATAAGCTTTTCTTTTCCATCCTTTACTATCTGCGCCTCCAACGGAATTAATATAATATTTAAACCCTTTTCCGCTTCTATATGGAATTTCAGAAGTCAATAGAACATTCCCTGTAACTTTTACTCCTTCATTATATACTGCAACTTCAATTTCATCTCCTGGAAATAGGGTAACATTTGAATAGTGGCTTTTATCTTTTACAATTTTTTCCCAGTTAACAGGAATGGTCGTATATTTTAATTCGTCCCTTAGTTTCTTTGATAATTTAGATTTAAGCGTATCTTTTTCCTTTAAACTACCCTCTTCTTCAGAAATACTTTTTTTATCCAAATTAAGATTTACATTTTCTAATTGTTCTATTTGCTCTTCTTTAATTGGTCTTTTTATTTTCATACCGTCTAAATTAGCAATAGAAGTTAGCCCTCCTGCTCTCATTACTACGTTATAAACCTTTTCTTTTTTGTTAGCCAACACATACTTACCTGGATAAGTTACAGCACCGCTTACTTTAACCATTTCTGGTTTCTCATAAACTGCCATTCGACGGATATTAATAACATCAAAAGGTTTTAAAACAAAATTTTTAATTTGCTCATTATTGTCTGCTGTTATCTCTAGTTCAATTAATTCTATTCGCTTAGGATCCGCATCATCAATTGCATCTGATTTAATCATTCTCGCAATTTCAACTCTCTTTGAAGCAGAGCCTGTTAATCCACCTACCTGGACAACTAAATCATTTAAAGTAAGATTTTCAAAATATTCATATTCTCCAGGATATTTTACCTCCCCGTCTATAGTAATTTTATATTCTTCTCTAAAATCTAGAATTGAATATACTGTAACTATATCTTCTCTTTTTAATTCAATATCAGCATTTAAATCACCTGACAAAGCAGCACCTAAATCAACATTAACAATTTCTGTTGTTAAATCTGTTTTTAGACGAATAATTCGAGCTCTTTTACTATAAGCATCTTCTTTTAACCCTTCTGCTCTTGTGACAAGATCTGAAATTCTCATTCCATCTGTAAAAGAATAATAATCTGGTCTAAAAACAGCGCCTTCAATTTTAATACGATTTGCAAATCGATTTAAAATCTTAGTAATTTTGAAAACATCTCCCGATTGAGGCTCATAAGAATCGTATTCACTTTCGTTTATATCGTGGACTTTAAATTCTTTTCCCGTTTTCTGTAGAACATTTACCGAGGCAGTATAAGCAAATTCATTAAACCCAGAAGCAAAATTCAACAAGTCAGAAAATTTCTCCCCTCTTTTCATTTCAAAAATTCCTGGTCTTTTTACTTCTCCTTCAACAACTACTCGTTGACTATAAGCCGGAATTCTAATTACATCATTTTCTTTTAAGGAAACATTATCTGATTGATCTCCTTTTACTAAAAACCTATAAATATCAACATTCTTGTAAACTTTATTGTTTCTTATTAATTCAATATTTCTATAGCTACCATTCTTCCCAGGACCACCAGCTAAATGTAAAGCATTATAGACAGTCGCCAATGAAGATATTGAATAGTTTCCTGGTTGTTTACCTCCAACGATTGTTACTTTTATAGTCCTTATTTTTCCTAAACTAATACTTACTTGAGATTGGCCAGAGCGAACTGTGCTATAAACTCTTGCAATTGCTCCTTTTATTTTTTGCGTTGCTGCTTCAATAGTCATCCCCGAAACTGAAATTTGTCCAACGTATTCAATACTTACTTTACCTTCAACACTTACAGGGATATTCTCATTATACTCTTGCACTCCATAAATACTTATCTGTAATTCATCACCGGGACCAAGTACATAATTCATAGGAGTTGCCATATTTAAATCCGGCTCAAAATTTAAGGTTGGATTATCAAATAATTCGGAACCATAAATTAATGCATTTAAAGAATCTTTTATTTTCTCATTTTTAATTTTTTCTTGCTTTCTACCAAACTCTGATTCCTTATCAGTTTTTTTTAATTTGTCTTGATCCTTTTTATTTTTGTCTTTATCCTTATCAGATGTATTCTTTTTTTCGAATTCTGCAATACGAGTTCTTAACTTATCAAATTCTGCTTGACTCATCCCTTTTGACAACGCCATAGATTCAACATCATTAATCGTTGCATTGTTACTTTTTAATTGAGCAATAATTTTTGCAATTTCATCATCTGTTAGATAATCTACCTTAACAGTACTAAGGTCTTTAGATTTTACAATATCTTGAGCATTTGCATTAAATGATATTAATAGGGTAAAAAATAGGGCAAGAACGTATATTATTTTTTTCATTTTATGAGAAAATATTTAAAGGAGATTTATTGTTTAAGTATCTCTTTATGAGTATTGTTTTTGATAATAATCTTTGTAAGCCCCTGAAGTAACGTTTTGAAGCCATTCTTGATTATTTAAATACCAATTTATAGTTTTTTCTAATCCTTCTTCAAAAGTAACTGAAGGTTTCCAACCTAATTCTTTATTAATTTTTGAGGCATCAATAGCATAACGCAAATCATGACCCGGTCTGTCTTTTACATATGTAATTAATTCTTCAGAAGCACCTTCTGATCGTCCTAATTTCGTATCCATTATTTTACATAGTAACTTAACTAGGTCTATATTCTTCCATTCATTAAATCCACCAATATTATAAGTTTCATGATTTTTACCTTCATGGAAAACTACGTCTATAGCAATTGCATGGTCTTCCACAAAAAGCCAATCACGTGTGTAATTTCCATCGCCGTAAACAGGTAATGATTTATTATTGATTATATTATTTATAAAAAGAGGAATAAGTTTTTCAGGAAAATGATAGGAGCCATAATTGTTTGAACAATTAGTTAAAACATATGGAAGTCCGTAAGTTTCTCCATAAGCTCTAACAAAATGGTCTGAACTTGCTTTTGAAGCTGAATATGGAGAATTTGGATCATAAGGAGTTTCTTCAGTAAACAGTCCTGTAGCACCTAATGAGCCATAAACTTCATCTGTGCTGATGTGATAAAATCTTTTACCCTCAGAATTATCTTTCCATTGATTCTTAGCTGCATTCAACAGGTTCATTGTTCCAATAACATTTGTTTTTACAAATGCTAATGGATCTTCAATTGAACGATCTACATGAGATTCTGCAGCTAAATGTAAAACTCCATCAAATTTGTGAAGATCAAAAAGTTCATTTATAAAACTTTCGTCAACAATATCTCCTTTTACAAAGGTATAGTTGGGTTTATTCTCAATATCTTTTATATTCTCTAGATTGCCTGCATATGTTAAAGCGTCTAAATTGAAAATTTGGTATTGCGGATATTTGTTTACAAAACGTCGTACTACATGAGAACCAATAAAACCAGCGCCACCAGTTATGAGAATTTTTTTCATTTAATACTTTTATTAATTTAATAAATCTGAATTTTGTTTTTCTAATTCGTTATAAATATCTTTTACATCTTGCGAATTTTCTTTTTGCAAAATCAAATTAGCAGTGTCTGTATGTACAAAAATAGTATTCCTTAAACCTAAAAAAGTTGTGTGGCTATTACAGCCAATTACCATATTTCCATTAGAATCAACAGGATGTCCTTTAGAAACTAAATATTCATATACTGATTCAAAAGAACCAAGATCAGACCAAGAAAAAGATGCGGGAACTACTTTAATTTTTTTGCTTCTTTCCATAACAGCATAATCAATACTTATTGATGGAATTTGCATTGATAATTCTAAATCTAAAAACCCTTTTTCAGAAGCCTCCCAGACTGCTTTAGATTTTTCATAGACATCCGGTTGAAATTGTTTTAATTCATCTAACAGAACACCTGCTTTAAAACAAAACATACCGCTATTCCAAAGAAAATTTCCTCTCGAAATAAACTCTTTAGCTGTAGTTTCATTAGGTTTTTCTCGAAATGATATAACTTTATCTCCTTTAGATTCAATATAACCATAACCTGTTTCTGGTTTTGTTGGGATAATTCCGAAAGTAACTATAAAACCATCATTGGCTTTAGAAATTGCTTCTTGAATCGCACTATTGTAATCCTCTATTTTATCAATTATATGATCAGAAGGAGTAACAATTAATATATCTTCTGCGTTTGAGGCAAAAGCCGCAAAGGCAATTGCTGCTGCTGTATTTCTAGGTGTTGCTTCTACGATATTCACATAAGTAGTATTGGTTTTTTCCATAACTCCGCCACTCAAATGATGATTATCAACATTTCCTACTACCATTACTTTGTTAGCTAAATGACTATTGCGCTCTACCGTCATTTCGAATAATGATTTCCCTTCAAATATCTCTAAATATTGTTTTGGTCTGCTTTTACGTGAAAGAGGCCATAATCTACTGCCTACACCGCCAGTTAGGACTACATGAATTATTGATTTTTTTGTTTCCATTTTTCTCTAAAAATAAAAAAAGACTTCTAGTTCTATAGTCTATTATCAGCTATAGTACCTAAAACCCCCTTTACGTCATATAATAAACTATTTGATTTTTGCAATTGAGCAAAATCTAGCTCTAAAAATTCAGCGTGTGAAACGCCTAGAACTATGGCATCAAATTTATTAGTGGGAATAGAGTCAAATGTTACTAAATTATATTCTTTTTTTACATCTTGCACATCTGCTAGTGGATCAAATATAGTTACAACAATTCCGTAATCTTTTAATGCTTTTACTACATCGACTATTTTTGTGTTCCTAACATCTGGGCAATTTTCTTTAAAAGTAATCCCAAGCATTAATAACTCAGCGCCATTAACAGAAATACCTTTTTTAATCATTAACTTCACAATTTGGGAAGCTACATATTCTCCCATACTATCATTTAAGCGTCTTCCTGCCAAAATTATTTCTGGGTGATAACCGAACTCTTGTGCTCTTTGTGCCAAATAATACGGATCTACACCTATACAGTGTCCACCAACAAGACCTGGTTTAAAAGGTAAAAAGTTCCATTTAGTTGAGGCTGCTGTTAATACTTCTTGGGTATCAATATTCATTAAATTGAAAATCTTAGCTAACTCATTAACAAAAGCAATATTAATGTCTCTTTGCGAATTCTCAATAACTTTAGCTGCTTCAGCAACTTTTATTGTTGGTGCTAGATGTGTTCCAGCAGTAATTACAGATTTATATAAAGCATCTACTTTTAATCCTATTTCTGGAGTTGAGCCTGATGTTACTTTCAAAATTTTTTCAACTGTGTGCTCCTTATCGCCCGGATTTATTCTTTCTGGAGAATATCCTGCAAAAAAGTCTTCATTAAATTTTAATTCAGAAACTCTTTCTAAAACAGGAACGCATTGCTCTTCTGTTACTCCAGGATAAACTGTCGATTCATAAATAACGATATCACCTCTTTTTAAGACTTTTCCTACGCTTTCGCTTGATTTGTAAAGCGGCATTAAATCTGGTCTATTATTTTTATCAACTGGTGTAGGAACTGTAACAATATAGTAATTACATTCAGCTATGTCGTTTAAAGAGGTCGTACAGTATAATCCTTTTGCTTCGCTTGGCTTATCAACCAAAACTTTTTGTAAAACTTCATCATCTACTTCTAAAGTTGTATCGGTTCCTAATTTTAAAGAACTAACTCTAGATTCATTTATATCAAAACCAATAACTGGATACTTTGTAGCAAATAATCGCGCCAAAGGCAATCCTACATAGCCTAAACCTATAACCGCAATTTTTACATTATTTTCCAACTCCATACTTTTTAATTTATCTGGTCACTAAAACTCACAGCTTCGCCGTCCTCAGTCACATAACTTTGACTCAGATACCTAAATTAATGATTTTGGCGCAAATATAGTACAATAACTCTAGTTATTCAATACGATTTCACGCATTACTTCAAAAACCAACAATTACTTAAAAGCTAATATTCACAATAACTTATTAATCAGACTGTAAATAAATACTTTATAAAAAAACAGAAGAAAAAATTTCTCAAAAAGACTTTTTCTCCTGTTTTTTATTATTTAATATTAAAATTATTTATACTTTATTTTCAACACGCAGCCCAAAGCTTCCAACACTAATACATAGTAATTATTAGAGACTTCTTGTACAGTTGCATTTTGATTACTAAAAACTCCTGATTCTAATTTAATTTTATCTCCCACTTGAATACCTGAAACTGAAACTTCACTCAAATTTGGAGCTTTCAAACTTGATTTAATAATTTCAATCTCTTGATCTTTTACAATTGCTGGCTTTCCTAACCAAAACAAATACCTTACGATTCCTTGAGCTTGAAAAACTAAATTGCGATCTGCATCAGGTAACTGAACAAAAACATAAGAATTAAAAAGAGGCACTTCAACTTTCTTTTTACGATCTGACCATTGCTTTACCTGAGTAATTAACGGACAATAACATTCTATGCCCAACTGAGTAAGTTTATCTGCAACTTTCTTCTCCCATTTCGGTTTTGTATAAACTACGTACCAATTCATTTCTTTTTAATTATGATGAAGTAAGCATTATTGCTTCTTATCTTTTTTTAATCCTACCGTTTATGATCCAATACCATTATAAACGAATCCTATTTCTTCTAATTGCTTAGCATTCAAAATATTTCTTCCGTCAAAAATAAATGCTGGCTTATGCATAGAGTCGTAAATCTTTTTCCAGTCATAAGTTGTAAATTCATCCCATTCTGTTAAAACTGCAATTGCATGAGCGTCCTTACATGCTTCATATGCGTTATCAAACACGTTTACCGCTTTTACGTTTTCTTCGGTCGATCGCGTTTCTAAATAATCCAAATCGCTCAACATTTTACTGCTTGAAACTTTCGGATCAAAAACTGATATTTTCGCTTGCTCATTTATCAAATCATCGGCAACGTAAATCGCTGCAGACTCTCTCGTATCGTTTGTATCTTTTTTGAAAGCCCAGCCTAAGAAAGTAATTTTCTTATCGGCCACTGTATTGTATAATGTTTGAACAATTTTATTAGAAAATCTTCTTTTTTGGTGATCGTTCATAATAATAACTTGTTCCCAGTAGTCAGCAACTTCATTCAATCCGTATGATTTTGCGATATAGACCAAGTTTAGGATATCTTTTTGAAAACATGAACCGCCGAATCCTACAGAAGCTTTTAAGAATTTAGGTCCAATTCTACTATCCATACCGATTGCCTTAGCAACTTCGTTTACATCTGCTCCAGTTTTCTCACACAATTCTGACATTGCATTAATTGAAGAAATTCGTTGTGCTAAAAATGCATTTGCAGTAAGTTTAGATAATTCTGATGACCAAACATTTGTTGTCAAAATCTGATCTCTCTTTACCCAATTTGAGTAAACCTCTACCAGTGAGTCAATAGCTTCTTGCCCTTCTTGGGTTGTATCGCCACCAATTAAAATTCGGTCTGGATTTAACAAATCTGTAACTGCAGTTCCTTCTGCTAAAAATTCTGGATTAGATAAAATTTGAAATTGAACCCCATTTCCAGTATTGTCTAATATACTTTTAATCGCCTCTGCAGTTCTAACTGGCAGAGTTGACTTTTCAACTACTATTTTATTTTGTTTTGCTACTCTTGCAATTTGTCTCGCACACAGTTCAATATATTTTAAATCTGCCGCCATTCCTTTTCCTTTTCCATAAGTTTTGGTTGGCGTATTTACTGAAATAAATATCATTTGAGCTTCGTCTATTGCTTTATCTACATCGGTTGAAAAAAACAAATTTCTACCTCTTGCTTCTGCTACAATTTCAGAAAGTCCTGGTTCGTATATTGGAATATTTTCAGGATTTGGATCATTCCAATCCGCTATTCTTTTTTCATTTAAATCAACAACTGTTACTTGAATGTGAGGGCATTTTTGCGCAATAACCGCCATTGTAGGCCCACCAACATAACCTGCACCAATGCAGCAAATTTTTGTAATTTTCATTTGATCTCTATTATCTTGATCTTAATTTTATTTTAAATTATTCCAATACCATCCAACAGCTTCCTTTAATCCGTCTTGCAGAGAATATTTAGGGTCATAGCCTAGATTGTTTTTGGCTTTTTCAATACTTGCTAATGAATGAGGAATATCTCCTGCTCTATTTTCCCCATAAATTACTGGCACGTCTTTTATTTTTGGATCAAAATCTGCTAAATATTCTTTTAAATATCTGACTAAGTCATTTAATGTATTTCTATCTCCAAATGCCGTGTTATAAACTGTATTGATTGCGTCTGGATTTTGGCAAGTCATAGCTAATTCATTCATTTGAATGACGTTATCTATATATGTAAAATCACGAGAATAATTTCCGTCTCCGTTAATTATTGGACTTTCATGATTCATAAATTGCTTTACAAACTTGGGAATTACGGCTGCATAAGCCCCATTCGGATCTTGTTTTCTTCCAAAAACATTAAAATAACGAAGTCCAATTGTCTCTAATCCGTATGTTTTGCTGAAAATTTCAGCATACAATTCATTTACATATTTAGTAATTGCATAAGGCGACAATGGTTTCCCAATAACATCTTCTACTTTAGGCAATCCTTGCGAATCTCCATAAGTTGAAGAACTCGCCGCATATACAAATCGTTTTACTTTAGCATCTCTTGCTGCCGTCAACATATTTAAAAAACCAGAAACATTTACTTCATTTGTAGTGATTGGATCTTTTATTGAACGTGGAACAGAACCTAAAGCCGCTTGATGCAACACATAATCTACTCCTTCAACCGCTAAATTACAATCAGCTAAATTTCGAATATCTCCTTCAATTAATTTAAAATCAGTGTTCTCAAAAAAATCTTTTAAATTATGGCGATGGCCTGTCGAAAAATTATCAAGACAAATTACTTTATAATTTAAGCCCAAAAAATACTCAGTCAAATTTGAGCCTATAAATCCAGCTCCTCCTGTAATTAAAACTGTATTTTTAGTTTTATCTCCCATCTGCAAAAATTTAGCTTTTTCTTATTCGATTCCAAAATTTCTTCCAAAATCCATTTTTAACGTCTTCTTCATGGTAACCATAAGCTCCATAACCGTAGCCATATCCATAACCGCTGCCATATTTTGCTTTATTTTCATAACCATTCAATACAATACTCACGTTGTTTAACTCTCCACGTTTAAGTCTGGTATTTAATAACGTTATCATGTCTTTCTTAGTATAATTTTGTCTCACAATATACAATATTACGTCTGCAAACTGAACCAACTCTAATGAATCTGCTACTAGACCGACTGGGGGAGTATCTAAAACTATATAATCATATTTCTGCTTCAGCTCATCAATTAATTCTTTCATCCCGTCGCTTAAAATTAGCTCGGAAGGATTTGGCGGAATTGGCCCCGAAAGTATTACATCTAAATTTGGAACTGGTGTCGGATTAATTATTTCTTCTAAGTTATTTTGTTTAATTAAATAATTGACTACTCCTAAAGATGATTTTAATTGAAATTCATCTGCTAATCTTGGTTTTCTTAAATCCAGCCCTACAATTACTGTTTTCTTTTCGCTTAAAGCAAAAACAGTAGCAATATTTATAGAGCAGAATGTTTTTCCTTCACCACTAATCGAAGAAGTTATCATTAAGGTTTTTGATCCACTGACTTGCTTTTTTTTATATAAAAACTGAAGCGAAGAACGTATTCCTCTAAATGATTCTGAAAGAGCTGATTTTGGTTTTTCAAAAACTGCCAAACTGCCTGAACCCTTATTAAATCCGATTACACCTAGCAACGGAATTTGAGTCAATTTATGAATATCTTCACTATTCTGAATTGAATTATTAATAAAGAAAATCACTAAAATAAACAATAGAGGAATTAAAACCCCTAAAAACAAAGCCATTACGTAATTAACAGAAGTTTTAGGACCAATTAAACCCCCACCTATATCTTTTGCAGGATCAATAAAGTGAATATCCGATAGATTAGATGCTCTTACGATTTCAGCTTCATTTCTCTTTTGAAGAAATTCCGTATAGATATTATCATTTAAATCATATTTCCTCTTAATTTTTAATAATTCTTGCTGTTCTGCAGGCAGTTTTCTAACAGTACTTTCGGCCTGGCCAATTTTAGCATTTATTAAAGATAAGTCGTATACTAAAGAAGCTTTTGCTGTAGCAATATTCTCTTGAAGAACATTTTTTACTGCAGCCATTTGATTATCAAAATCTTTAAATATTTTTTCGCTTTTTACTGCATAAGCCATTTCAGACCTTTGAGTAGACAATGCTATAAGTTTTGAAACATTGCCCATAATATTTGGATCCTCAATTCCAGCAACTGAAGGAGCAGGTAATCTAGAATAATCGACGCTACTATTTAAATAGGCTTTTAATGAATTATAGTAGGTTATTTTTCTAGTAATTTGGTCTCTTTCAACATCAAAATTCATTATTTTATCCGAAACCTTAGCACCGCCATCTTCTATTTCGTAAATGTTTTTATCCTTTTGAAAAGTCTTTAGTTCGTTACCAGTTTGCTTAAGCTGAGATTCCATTGCCACTAATGTACTATCGATGAATCTAATAGTATTTGTAGCAAATTGGTTTTTTCCATCCAATTGCATTTTCATAAGCATTTTTACAGTAGAATTCAAATAATCAACCATTCTGGCTTTATTTGTTCCTTGCATTGATAAAGTCAATAATGATCCGCTAGTTTTACCAGAATCTACATTAATACCTTTATATCGAGATACTGTTCCGTCAAAATCATTGAATCTAACAAAATATTCTTTGCCTTTATAAAATCCAGGGTTATCCACTATTTGAAGCCTCCAATTTAAAAAAGGAAGATTAACATTTTCTCCTACCTTATATTTTTTAATAAAAGTTACAGGTTGAACTGATGTATTGCTATAAGAATTGGTGCTATATGTAATTAATGAAACTGAATTGTTTTCGAATGGAATTTGGATTTCGTACTCGCTTTCACTTAGAAACTTTATGCTGATTAATGAGTTCGCAAGCTGTCCTTTTGTTTTGTCAATATTTACATAAAATGGTACTGCTCCGTAAGAATCTACCAAATTGTATTTTCCTTGCTCTAAATAATCAATATAAAATTTAAGCTTATCGACTACCTTTTCGTTATGCGATCTTGATTGCAAAATTGTAGTAATGCCACTTACCTGATCTGAGGTTCCTCCCCAATTGAAAACCAAACTGGTGTTTGATGTAAAAAAGGGATTGCTTTCTTCTTTGACAGAAATCATAGTCTGCATTCCGTAAATTTTTTCTTTACGAATGTTGGTTTGATAAGCAATTGTAAACGTAATAATTAAACTTACAAGAAACCATTTCCAGTAACTCGCAATTTTTAACAGAAAACCTTTAAAATCAAAATTTGAATGATTTTCAAAAATGGCAAAATCTTTAATGTCTAACATTCTAAAAAATCTATTATTTTATAATTAGATAAACTGTTGTAGCCAAAGACAATAGTGTAATTATTGTTCCTATAGATTGTATTCCCGTTTGGCCTGTTCCCCAAGTTTTTTGTCGCAGGGGTTTTACGTAGATATAGTCGTTTGGCTGTAAATAATAATATGGTGATTTCATTACATTGACATCTGTAAGATCAATGCTATGCATTTGGACACCCGTTGGAGCCTGACGAATTACCATCACTTCTTTTCTATTACCAACTGTTGTTATATCTCCAGCATTTGCAACAGCTTCCAAAATCGTTAGATTATCTTTAAATAATGTTTTCGTTCCTGTGCTACCTACTTCTCCATTAATAGTATATCTAAAACCAGCTAACTTAACAGTAACAAATATATTGGCTTCGCTCTTAAAATACTCTTCCAGTAATTTCTTCTCAATTTTTAAACGAACTTCTTCAAGAGTATAACCAATCACATTAATTTCTCCAAGAATTGGCATTCTTATATTTCCATGATCATCAACTGTAAATCCCTCAAAATAAAGTCCCTGTTCTGATTTTGAAGGTTGACCTTCTGTTGAATTAAAAATAGAAACCAATTTTGGGTCGATTGCTTTTATATTAATACTTAAAACATCATTTACTTGCAATCTATATGGTTTTGATTCTACTGCGGCAATTGCAGTTTGCTCACCTGAATCATTTTTATCCTGAAGATAAACCAAATCTTTAATAGGAATGCATGAGGTAAATAATGTTGAAATTAATAAGAATAGAAAAAAGCTGTTTTTTGTCATTCGTTCAATTTTATTGCAACTATATTTTCCCTTTCAATACCAAGAAAAACCTAACTGCCATTTGGGGTTTAGTTAATTATTTTTAAATGTTTTTTCAAAAGGCACTCTGTGTAGGATGCTTCGTCCTAGTGTTATTTCGTCTGCATATTCTAATTCATCTCCAACTGATATTCCTCTTGCAATTGTTGAAATGACAATCTCAGAATCTGCAATTTGTTTATAGATATAAAAATTTGTTGTGTCCCCTTCCATTGTTGAGCTCAATGCAAAAATAATTTCCGAAACATTTCCAGATTTTACTTTTGTTACCAAACTAGAAATATTCAACTGAGTCGGCCCAACTCCTTCAATAGGAGAAATTTTTCCGCCAAGCACGTGATATATTCCTTTAAATTGTCCTGTATTTTCTATAGCCATAACATCACGAATATCTTCTACAACACATATTGTTTCATGATTTCTAACAGGGTTAGCGCAGATTTCACAAACTTTAGTATCCGAAATATTATGGCAACTTTCGCAAAACTTAATATCCTCACGCATATTTAACAATGCTTGAGATAAAAAGGCCGTTTGTTCTTTCGGTTGTTTTAACAAATGAAGAACCAAACGAAGCGCCGTACGCTTACCTATACCAGGCAATTGAGACATTTCGTTTACTGCTTTTTCAATTAATTTTGATGAAAATTCCATGACGACAAAAGTAATACTTTTAATGGTTTAGCCTACATTACTGTCATTAAATTCAAGGCTTAACCATATTGAAAAAATATTACGGAAACCTCCTGCTTTTTCCTATTCAAATGAAAGTAATTAATGATTTAGTAAGTAAGTCATTAAAACTTACTTCTGTAAAACTTTAAAAGTTTAATATTGACTTGTAGCCAATAAAACCAATGTACAAGCTACTTCAACTTGAATATCATTCAGCTCTAATAATTGATACAATTCTGGGTTTTCAGTTCCAGGATTGAAAATTACTCGTTTAGGATGTGCTTCAATAATATAATTATAATAATCTCTCTGACGAACAGGATTTAAATACAAAGTGATCGTATCAATATTTTTAACCGGGATTGCCTTGGTTTGAATTTTAACTCCAGCAACTTCACCTGCTTTTTGGCCAATCGCCAATACAGAATGTCCTTTTCCTACTAACATGTTAACGGCTCTATATGAATAACGTTCAGGATTTGTTGATGCTCCTATAACCAATGTTTTTTTACTTTTCATAGTTTTTATTTAGACTGCAAAAGTAATCAAAAAGAACGATTTAACTTTATTACTTTGATTCAGAATTGACAACAATAAAAACATTATCATAACATAATTTCATGCAAAAACATCAAAAAATAACTACATTTACTTCACTAACCAATATTATATGGAATTATTTATCTACTTATTTGCAGCTTTATTCTCGGTACTAAATCCGATTGGAACTGTACCAATTTTTGTTGGATTAACCCAACACGATTCGCAAAAAGAAAGATCCCGAATCTCACTTTGGACCGCAATCAATGTTTTTATCATATTATTAGTTTCGTATTTCATTGGCCAATATGTTCTGACTTTTTTCGGAATAAGCATAGACGCCTTAAGAATTGCAGGCGGAATTGTAATTGTAAACTCTGGATTTTCTTTGCTTTCTGGTAAGTTCAATAAGAAACGAGGAATCAATAAAAAAATAGAAAATGAAGCGCAACACAGAAATGATATTGCATTAACGCCTTTAGCCATACCAATGCTTGCCGGCCCAGGATCTATGTCGCTTTTAATTGCTTTTTATCAAGAGCACCACGAATTAAACGAAATTATAATTTCTTCATTAGCAATTCTTGCAATCGCAGTAGCCATTTTTGCCATTTTAAAAAGTGCACACTATCTGGCTAGAATTCTGGGAGCTTCTGGAATTGTTGCAATTTCCAGAATTGTTGGCTTTATAGTTATTTCAATAGGGATTCAATATATTGTAAGTGCAATTGTAAATATTATTAAAGGAAATTTTTAATTCGAATATTATTTTCAAAAAGAAAGGGATAAAAATCACTTATGATTTTATCCCTTTCTTTTTATATTTTATTTATTTTAATTTCTTGGCAAGAAAACCTCTGCCATCATACATCTAGCACTTCCGCCTCCGCAAGCTTCAATTGTGTCCAAACTTGAACTTAAAATTTCTGCATGATTTTCTAATTGAGCAATTTGTTTTGGAGTTAAGCTCTGATGTGCAGAAGCACTCATAACAAGATACCTCTTATCATCTTTTCCGCGAACTTCCAGCATATTTCCAGCAAAATTATTTACTTGGTCTTCTGTAATCAAAATGATTTCTTTTTTGTCATCCTTTAGATTATCTAAAACCATTTTGCGTTCTTTTTTATCATCAATAGAATCTGCACAGATAACAGCAAATGTTTCGCCTAAACACATCATCACATTAGTATGATAAATTAGTTTACGCTCTCCATTAACCGTTTGAAAAGCTTCAAAAATAACTGGAGCATAATCAAAATCTTCACAGAATTCTATAAAAAGTTCTTCATCTGCTCTTGGCGATAATGCGCAATATGCCTTTCCGTTTGCTCTATCTAATAACAAACTTCCTGTTCCTTCCAAGAAAATACCATCTTCTTCCGCAGAAGTATAATCCATGATGTTAGCAATTTCGAATCCTTTTTCTTCCAAAGTATCCAAAATATCCTCACGGCGTTCTTGACGACGATTTTCAGCAAACATCGGATAAAGCGCTACATCTCCATTTTCATGAAATGAAACCCAATTGTTTGGAAAAATACTATCTGGAGTATCGGTTTCTAAATTATCGTCAACTACCGTTACATCTACTCCAACCGCTCTTAGTTTTTCTACAAAAGTGTCAAATTCCTGCTGGGCTTTGGCATTAACAGTACTTGGCAAAAGTCCATCCAATACTTTTTGATAATAATTGTTTACGGCAGTTTGCTCGTTCATTCTGAATGCTACAGGCCGAATCATAACGATTGCATTTGTTGTCTGTTTCATATTCTATATTTTTTAAGATAAAAAAGACGCACTGCAGTGCGCCTCTACTGAATCTATTTAATCTCTAATTAATGGCAAAGTTGAACATCTCAACAAACCTTCTTGTTTTGCAATTTCAGCGTATGGAATTTCTTCAACAGTAAAACCATTTTCACGAAGCCAGTTATTTAATCTCGTAAAATTCTTTTCAGAAACAACCACATTTTCATCGATTGAAAATACATTCGAGAACATATTATACATTTCGTTTCTTTCTATATGAAATAAATTTTCCTTTCCAAAAAGATTTACCAGATATAAATAGTCTGCTTCTTCACGGAAACCCCTTTTATAAATGATCCCTTTATCTTTTCCAACAGGCTGAAAACAACAGTCTAAGTGCAGCGCGTTATCTCTTGCTTCTAATTTTGATTTTACTAAATCAAATTCTTTTACGATTTTATTCGGAAATAACGACTTAATATAATTTACACCCTGCATATTAGTTCTTGCAGTAATATAATCTTTGTAATCGCTTCCTTTGTAAGTTCCGATAAAAATATGATCATTCCAAAGCATCACATCTCCGCCTTCTATATGAACTTCTTCTGGAGGGCGAACAACTTTAACTGGATCAATCTGATCAATTACGTATTGAATAGCATCTAATTCTCTTTCTCTATCCGGCAGAATATTTGATTTTACAAAAATATCATCAATTACAAACCCAATATCGCGGGCAAAAATCTGATTATAATTTTCGATCATCTCCGGACGATAAACAGTCACATCATACTTTTTGAAAACAGCATTAAAAGCATCCATTTCAGCAACCATATCTTTTTCTACAGGATAAGTTCCTGCTTTAATATGTTCCAATGATTTAGGGTCATAAGCCTCTTCTATAGTCGGAGTTGGCCCATTATGAACAGCAGAACCCAGAACTACAGCACGAAGTCTAGACGTTTCGTTCTTTACATTTAATTGCAACATAACTTTATTATATTTTGAGCAAATATAAAAAAAGCTTCACAGTTAAGTGAAGCTTTCGTTTTTTATTTATTAGACTTAAACTCTCGTAAAGGATGTCCTGTATAAATTTGTCTTGGTCTTCCAATTGGCTCTTTATTTTCACGCATTTCTTTCCATTGCGCAATCCAACCTGGCAATCTTCCAATGGCAAACATAACAGTAAACATGTCTGTAGGAATTCCTAAAGCTCTGTATATAATTCCAGAGTAGAAGTCAACATTTGGATATAAGTTTCTTGCTTTGAAGTATTCATCTTCAAGCGCAGCTTTTTCTAATTTTCTTGCGATCTCTAAAATTGGATCTTCAACACCTAAAGTCTCTAATACTTCAGTAGCTGCTTTTTTGATGATTTTAGCTCTTGGGTCAAAGTTTTTATAAACTCTGTGTCCGAATCCCATTAAACGGAAAGGATCGTTTTTATCTTTCGCTTTCGCTAAAAACTTATCTGTATCTCCACCGTCTTTATTAATTTCTTCTAGCATTTCAAGCACAGCTTGGTTTGCTCCGCCGTGAAGTGGACCCCATAAAGCAGAAACTCCTGCAGAAACTGAAGCAAATAAACCTGCATGAGAAGAACCTACCATTCTAACTGTAGAAGTCGAACAGTTTTGCTCGTGATCTGCGTGAAGGATAAATAATTTATCTAAAGCATTTACAATTACCGGATTTGCAGCGTAAGGCCCAGTAGGCAATTTAAACATTAATTGCATGAAGCTTTCTACGTAACCTTTTGTATTGTCGTAGTAATTTAAAGGATACCCCATAGATTTTCTGTAAGTCCATGTAGCAATCACTAAAAATTTAGCCATTGTTTTACAAATAGCTTCATACATTTCTTTTTCGTTATCCACATTAACCGCTTTTGGATTAAAAGCTGTTAAAGCACTTGTTAAAGCAGATAACACTCCCATTGGGTGAGCTGTTTTAGGGAAACCGTCAATGATATTTTTCATTTCTTCGTTTACCAAAGAATGTTTTTTAATACCATTTTCAAAATCTTCTAATTCCTTAGCCGTAGGTAATTCACCGAAAATCAAAAGATATGACACTTCTAAGAAACTTGCTTTTTCAGCAAGATCTTCGATAGAATACCCTCTGTAACGTAAAATTCCTTCTTCTCCATCTAGGAAAGTGATTTCACTTGTACAAGATCCTGAATTTTTATAACCTGGATCAATTGTAATAACACCTGTTAAATCACGTAATTTGTTAATATCGATAGCTGATTCGTTTTCGCTTCCTGTGATTACCGGAAGCTCAATCTTTTTACCATCTATTTCTAATGTGGCTATTTTTGACATAATATCTGGGAAATAATTCTTTAAATAATAATTTACCAAATCTAATGAATTTAAGACTAATTAAAAAAAGAATACTGCTATGAATTTGTTAAAAGTCCAAAAAAAAACCATTCATTAAAAAATGAATGGTTTATCTTAATATAACTCTTATGATTATTTAATCTTGAAAGCATTTAAACCAGGGAAATAAGCTGTATTTCCTAATTCTTCTTCAATTCTCAATAATTGGTTGTATTTAGCCATACGATCTGAACGAGAAGCAGAACCAGTTTTAATCTGACCACAGTTTAAAGCCACAGCTAAATCTGCAATTGTATTATCTTCAGTTTCTCCAGAGCGGTGAGACATTACAGATGTGTAACCAGCATTTTTCGCCATGTTTACAGCTGCGATAGTTTCAGTTAAAGTACCAATTTGGTTTACTTTTACTAAGATAGAGTTAGCAATTCCTTTTTCGATACCAGTTGACAAACGAGCAACGTTAGTAACAAACAAATCATCACCTACTAATTGTACTTTATCACCAATTTTTTCAGTTAAAGCTTTCCATCCATCCCAGTCATCTTCGTACATACCGTCTTCGATAGAGATAATTGGATATTTAGCAGCAAGTTCAGCTAAATAATCCGCTTGCTCTTCAGAAGTTCTGATTTTTCCAGTTTCTCCTTCAAATTTAGTGTAATCGTATTTACCGTTTACGTAAAACTCAGAAGCAGCACAGTCAAGAGCGATCATAATTTCGTCACCGAAAGAATATCCAGCTTTTTCAACTGCTAATTTAATAGTATCTAAAGCATCTTCAGTTCCACCAGCTAAGTTTGGGGCAAAACCTCCTTCGTCACCTACAGCAGTACTTAAACCTCTATCGTGTAATACTTTTTTCAAGTTGTGAAAAATCTCAGTTCCCATTTGCATTGCATGTGTAAAAGAAGTCGCTTTTACTGGGAAAATCATAAACTCTTGGAATGCGATAGGTGCATCAGAGTGAGAACCACCGTTGATGATGTTCATCATCGGAACTGGTAACGTATTGGCAGAAACTCCACCTACGTATCTGTATAATGGCAAACCAAGTTCGTTAGCAGCAGCTTTTGCAGCAGCTAAAGAAACACCTAAAATAGCATTAGCTCCTAATTTAGATTTGTTTGGAGTACCATCTAAATCAATCATTAATTGGTCAATTGTGTTTTGTTCGAAAACAGAAGTTCCAACTAATTCTTCAGCAATAATAGTATTTACATTATTCACTGCATTCAAAACACCTTTACCTAGATAAGCTTTACCACCATCACGTAATTCAACAGCTTCGTGCTCTCCAGTTGAAGCTCCAGATGGAACCGCAGCTCTACCTAAAACTCCATTTTCAGTTACTACATCTACTTCAATAGTAGGATTACCTCTAGAATCAAGAATTTGTCTTGCGTGAACTTTAATTATAATACTCATTATTTTTGTTTTTTATTAATAAATTATATTTTTTTTTCGAAATTATAAAAATATTTAATACTAAAAACGCATTCTAGTCATTAAACAGCTTTATTTATTAACTACATCGTTTTAGACTTTGCTACTTTTAATATTCTCCACAAATTGATCAAACAAATATGACGAATCATGAGGTCCCGGACTTGCTTCTGGATGATATTGTACTGAGAAACAATTCTTATTCTTCATTCTCATTCCGGCAACTGTATCATCATTTAAATGTATATGAGTTAGTTCCAATTCTGGGTGACCGTCTAATGCCTCTCTTTTTACTGCGAATCCATGATTCTGAGAAGTAATTTCACCTTTACCTGTCAGAAGATTTTTTACAGGGTGATTAATTCCTCTATGTCCACCAAACATTTTGTAAGTCTGAACTCCATTTGCCAAAGCAATAATCTGATGACCTAAACAAATTCCAAACAGTGGTTTGTTATCTGCAATAATATTTTTCGCAACTTCGATTACTCCATGAAGCGGATCTGGATCACCAGGACCATTAGACAAGAAATAACCATCAGGATTGAATGCAGTTAATTCTTCGTAAGTTGCATCATAAGGAAAAACTTTAATATAGCAATCTCTCTTCGCAAAGTTTCTTAAAATGTTCTTTTTAATTCCAAGATCAAGTGCAGAAATTTTATATGTCGCATTTTCATCTCCAACGAAGTAAGGTTCTCTTGTAGATACTTTAGATGCCAACTCAAGACCCTCCATATTTGGAACATTTGCTAACTCTTTTTTCAAGTCTTCAATTGAAGTTCCATCTGTACAGATAACAGCATTCATTGCTCCATTATCTCGGATATAACTCACCAAAGCTCTCGTATCAACATCTGAAATACAGATCAAATTTTGTTTAGCAAAATAATCTTCCAAACTTCCAGAAGCACCTGTTCTTGAATAGTTAAAGCTAAAATTTTTACAAACTAAACCAGCAATTTTCACGCTTTCTGATTCAACTTCTAAATCATTAATACCATAATTCCCAATATGCGGATTAGTAGTAACCATAATTTGACCAAAATAAGAAGGATCTGTAAAAATCTCTTGGTATCCAGTCATTCCAGTATTAAAACAAACTTCACCAAAAGTTTTACCGCTAATACCGATAGACTTTCCATGAAAAATAGTTCCATCACTTAGTAATAAAATGGCGCTTTGTCGTGTTGTGTATTTCATTATTTAATTTGTATTGTTTTTTTAATCAAGTTATAAACCAATATAAAGGTTTTAAGTATAATTAGATATTTTGCAAATTTACTTCTTTAAAATAGCCCTTCCAAGATTTTTTAAGACTTTCACTCGTAAAAATAAAACCTATCATTTTAAATAAGTTAGATTTTTGTAATTTCAAAAAAATCAAAAAAAAAGGATAAACTAAAAATTAGTTTATCCTTTAATATTATAGAATGATTACTTTCATAATTATTCAGAAGCTTCAGTAGTTGTTTCTGTTTCAGCAGCAGGAGCTTCTGGAGCAGCAGTTTCAGCTTTTTTAGCTTTACCACCACGACGGCTTTTAGCTTTTTTAACTTCTTTTTTACCTCCGTTGTAAAGTTCATTGAAGTCAACAAGTTCGATCATCGCCATATCAGCGTTATCTCCCAAACGATTTCCAACTTTAATGATACGAGTGTATCCTCCTGGACGGTCTCCAACTTTAGCAGCTACATCTCTGAACAAATCTGTTACAGCATATTTACTACGTAAGTAAGCAAAAACAATACGACGGTTGTGAGTCGTATCCTCTTTAGATTTTGTGATTAAAGGCTCAACGAATTGTTTAAGCGCTTTAGCTTTAGCAACAGTAGTGTTAATACGTTTGTGCTCAATAAGAGAACAAGCCATATTAGCCAACATAGCTTTTCTATGTCCAGTCTGTCTGCTTAAGTGGTTGAATTTTTTTCCGTGTCTCATGACGTGTTTTTTTTATCTTCATCTTGCTACAATCCACTATGGAGAGCAAAATATGAAGTAAATTATTCTTTATCTAATTTGTATTTAGCTAAATCCATTCCGAAAGTTAAATTCTTCACTGCAACAAGTTCATCAAGTTCAGTTAAAGATTTTTTACCGAAATTACGGAATTTCATTAGGTCATTTTTATTGAACGATACTAAATCACCAAGTGTATCAACTTCAGCCGCTTTCAAGCAATTTAATGCTCTCACAGATAAATCCATATCAACAAGCTTAGTTTTAAGCAATTGTCTCATATGCAATGACTCTTCATCATACGATTCTGTTTGTGCAATTTCGTCAGCCTCAAGTGTAATTCTTTCATCAGAAAACAACATGAAATGGTGAATTAAAACTTTAGCAGCTTCAGTAAGAGCATCTTTAGGATTGATAGATCCATCAGTTTTGATTTCAAAAACTAATTTTTCGTAATCTGTTTTTTGCTCTACACGGAAATTTTCGATTGCATATTTTACATTTTTTACCGGAGTAAAAATAGAATCTGTAAAAATTGTTCCAATTGCAGCATTCTGTTTTTTGTTCTCTTCAGCAGGAACGTATCCTCTACCTTTTTCGATTGTTAAATCGAAGTTCAATTTGATTTTAGAATCTAAATTACAGATAACAAGGTCTGGATTCAAAACTTGAAAACCTGAGATAAATTTCTGAAAATCACCTGCTGTTAATTGATCTTTACCAGAAACAGAAATAGTAACTGATTCATTATCGATATCTTCAATCTGACGTTTGAAACGCACTTGTTTTAGATTAAGGATAATTTCTGTAACATCCTCAACAACACCTGAAATAGTAGAAAACTCATGATCTACACCTTCGATACGAACAGATGTAATTGCATAACCTTCTAACGCTGAAAGCAAAACTCTTCTAAGTGCATTACCAACTGTCAATCCGTAACCAGGTTCTAAAGGTCTAAACTCAAATTTACCTTCAAAATCGGTTGAATCGATCATGATAACTTTATCGGGCTTTTGAAAATTAAATATTGCCATAAATTTCGACTAAGTCAATTATTATTTGTTGTACAACTCTACGATTAATTGTTCTTTAATGTTTTCTGGAATTTGAAGTCTCGCAGGTACAGAAACGAAAGTTCCTTCTTTAAGATCATTGTTCCAAGTAATCCATTCATAAACATGACTTGAATTTGATAAAGAACGTTCGATAGCTTCTAAAGATTTAGATTTTTCACGAACTGCAACTTTATCACCAGGCTTAAGGTGGTAAGAAGGAATATTAACAACTTCTCCATTTACAGTAATGTGTCTGTGAGAAACGATTTGACGCGCACCTCTTCTAGATGGAGCAATTCCCATTCTAAAAACAACATTATCCAATCTTGCTTCGCATAATTGTAATAAAACTTCACCAGTTACTCCTTTAGTCGCTGATGCTTTTTCGAATAAATTTCTGAATTGTTTTTCTAAAATTCCATAAGAATATTTAGCTTTTTGCTTTTCCATTAACTGAACAGCATACTCAGATTTTTTTCCTCTTTTTTTAGCCATCCCGTGTTGTCCAGGTGGGTAATTTCTTTTTTCGAAAGATTTATCATCTCCGAAGATTGCCTCGCCAAATTTACGAGCGATTTTGGTTTTAGGACCAGTATATCTTGCCATTTTAAAAAAAATTTTAAGGTAGAAATTATGAATTCAGGTCTAATCCTTCGATAATCTATGTTCTACCTTGTTTATACTATAAAAATAAAAAATTAAACTCTACGTCTTTTTGGAGGACGACATCCGTTGTGCGGCATTGGAGTAACATCAATAATTTCAGTAACTTCAATTCCACCGTTATGAATAGAACGGATAGCAGACTCACGTCCGTTACCTGGTCCTTTTACATAAACCTTTACTTTTTTAAGTCCTGCCTCAAGTGCTACTTTAGCGCAATCTTCTGCTGCCATTTGAGCTGCATAAGGAGTGTTCTTTTTAGAACCTCTGAAACCCATTTTACCAGCTGAAGACCAAGAGATAACTTCACCTTTCTTATTAGTCAAAGAAATAATAATGTTATTAAAAGTGGCAGAAATATGAGCCTCACCCGTTGATTCAACGATAACTTTACGTTTTTTTGCAGTTGCTTTAGCCATATTACTTATTATTTAGTTGCTTTTTTCTTGTTAGCAACAGTTTTTCTTTTACCTTTTCTTGTTCTTGAGTTGTTTTTAGTTCTTTGCCCTCTTAATGGAAGACCAGATCTGTGACGAATACCTCTGTAACATCCAATATCCATTAAACGTTTAATGTTTAAAGAAATTTCAGAACGTAATTCTCCTTCAATTTTGAAAAATGAAACAGCTTCACGAATTGCTCCGATTTCGTCGTCATTCCAATCTTGAACTTTTTTATCTTGGCTTACTTGAGCTTTTTCTAAAATCTCAATAGCTCTACTTTTTCCTAATCCGAAGATATAGGTAAGTGCAATAACACCTCTTTTGTTTTTTGGGATATCTACCCCTGCTATTCTTGCCATAATTATCCTTGTCTTTGTTTAAATCTAGGATTCTTTTTGTTTATTACGTACAGTCTCCCTTTTCTACGCACGATAATGCACTCGGCACTTCTCTTTTTTACTGATGCTCTAACTTTCATAGTGAATATCCTTTAATATCGATAAGTAATTCTTGCTTTTGACAAATCGTAAGGACTCATTTCTAGTTTCACTTTATCACCAGGTAATAATTTGATGTAATGCATTCGCATTTTACCAGAAATATGAGCAATTACAATATGTCCATTTTCTAACTCTACACGGAACATTGCATTAGATAATGCTTCTATAATTGATCCGTCTTGTTCTATTGCTGATTGTTTTGCCATAAATATATTAAGCTACCGCTTTTCTATTTTTACCAGTCTTCATTAAACCATCATAATGTTTATTTAACAAGTATGAATTGATCTGTTGAATAGTATCTATTGCAACACCAACCATAATTATTAATGAGGTACCTCCAAAAAACATTGCCCAAGATTGTTGTACATCCATAATACTTACAACAATAGCTGGGAACACAGCAATCAAAGCAAGGAATAAAGATCCTGGGAAAGTTATTAAAGACATCACTTTATCAAGGAAATCAGAAGTTTCTGCTCCTGGACGAACGCCTGGAATAAAACCACCGCTTCTTTTTAAATCATCAGCCATTTTGTTAGTAGGAACGGTGATTGCAGTATAAAAGAATGTAAATACAATAATTAAAGTTGCAAAAACAAAATTATACCAGAAACCAAACATATTACTAAATGCACCAACAATAGATTGTGATGTATCTGATTTAGACAATCCAGCCACTGCTGCAGGGATAAACATAATTGCTTGAGCAAAAATGATTGGCATAACTCCAGAAGCATTAAGCTTTAGAGGAATCCATTGTCTATTACCTCCTGCCAAATCTTGTTCATAATCTCCAGTTGTTGTACGACGAGCATACTGTACCGGAATTTTACGTACTGCCATTGTAAGCAATACACAAGAGATGATAACTAATAGCCACACAATAATTTCAATAACTAATAACATTGGACCTCCATTGTTGTTGGTAACACGAGTTGTAAACTCTTGTATAAAAGCTTGCGGTAAACGAGCTAAAATACCCACCATAATTAACAATGAAATACCATTTCCAATACCTTTATCTGTAATCTTTTCTCCAAGCCACATAGCAAAAATTGTACCTGTAACTAAGATAATAACAGACGAGAACAAAAATTCAGGAGAATTAAAGCCTAGCAAAAATGCATTACTAGGCAATGTTCTGTATAAATTATAGATATAAGTTGGACCTTGAACCAATGTGATAGCGATTGTCAACCAACGAGTGATTTGATTAATCTTTTTTCTACCACTTTCTCCATCATTTTGAAGCTTTTGTAAATATGGAATCGCAATTCCCATTAACTGAACAACAATAGACGCAGAAATATAAGGCATGATACCTAAGGCAAAAACTGAAGCCTTAGAGAAAGCACCCCCGGTGAACATGTCTAGAATAGATCCTAGACCATTTTTAGTTTGTCCCGCTAAACCAGTCAATTGCGTTGCGTCAATTCCAGGAAGCGTAACGTGTGCTCCAAAACGATATACTAAAAGCAATCCTAATGTGATTAAGATTCTATTTTTTAGTTCTTCGATTTTCCAAACATTACTTATTGATTCAATAAATTTCTTCATCTTAATAGATAAGTTATATAGTTACAGCCTCTCCACCAGCAGCTTCGATAGCAGCTTTTGCAGTAGCAGTAAATTTGTGGGCAGTTACTTTTAATTTTGCTTTCAATTCTCCTCTACCTAAAATCTTAACGATTTCATTTTTAGTAGCTAGACGATTTGCAACAAATTCTGCCATTGAAACAGAATCAGTAATAGAACCATTATCTACTAATAATTGAAGAGTATCTAAATTAACACCTTCGTATTCTTTACGATTGATGTTTTTGAAACCAAACTTAGGTACACGTCTTTGAAGTGGCATTTGCCCTCCTTCAAAACCAATCTTTTTAGAATAACCAGAACGAGATTTAGCTCCTTTGTGTCCTCTTGCAGCGGTACCACCTTTTCCAGAGCCTTCTCCTCTACCTAATCTTTTATTTTGATTGTGCGTAGATCCTTCAGCAGGTTGTAAGTTACTTAAATTCATAACAGTATTTGTTATTTAGCTTCTTCAACAGAAACTAAGTGTTTAACTTTGTTTATCATCCCAAGGATAGCAGGATTTGACTCATGCTCCACAACTTGTCCAATTTTACGTAGACCTAAAGCTTCCAAACCTCTCTTTTGAGAAAGAGGGCAGTTGATTTTGCTTCTTACTTGTTTTACTAATAATTTAGCCATAATTTCCTAATTAACCTTTAAAAACTTTTTCTAAAGAAACTCCTCTTTGTTTTGCAACAGTGTGAGCGCTTCTCATTTGCAATAAAGCATCAAAAGTTGCTTTTACTACGTTATGTGGATTTGATGATCCTTGAGATTTAGACAATACATCGTGAATACCTACTGACTCAAGAACTGAACGAACAGCTCCACCAGCAATAACTCCAGTACCATGAGATGCTGGAATTAAGAATACGCGTGCACCACCAAATTTACCTTTTTGTTCGTGAGGAACTGATTGTCCATTCAAAGGAATTCTAACTAAGTTTTTCTTAGCATCTTCTACTGCTTTCGCAATTGCTTCAGAAACGTCTTTAGATTTTCCTAATCCATGACCAACTACTCCGTTTTCATCACCTACAACTACAATAGCAGAAAAACCAAAAGCTCTACCTCCTTTTGTAACCTTAGTAACACGATTTACACTAACTAGACGATCTTTAAGTTCAAGACCACTAGGTTTTACCAATTCTACATTTTTGTATTTAGACATAATATATTAGAATTTAAGTCCAGCGGCTCTTGCGCCTTCTGCTAATGATTTAATACGACCGTGATACAAATATCCACCTCTATCAAAAGTGATGGTATCGATCCCAGCTTTTAACGCTTTCTCTGCAACTAGTTTTCCAACAGCAGCAGCTACTTCAACGTTAGTACCTTTTCCTATTTCTTTTTCTCTTGAAGATGCAGCTAATATAGTAACTCCATTTACATCATCAATGATTTGAGCGTAAATTTCTTTATTACTTCTAAATACAGAAAGTCTAGGTCTTGCAGCAGAACCACTAACCGATTTTCTTATTCTGAATTTAATTCTCTGTCTTCTTTCAGATTTTGTTAATGACATAATCTTATATTTTAAGCTGATTTACCTGCTTTTCTTCTTAATACTTCACCCACAAATTTAACACCTTTTCCTTTGTACGGCTCAGGCTTACGGAAACCTCTGATTTTCGCAGCTACTTGACCTAAAAGTTGTTTATCAAATGATGTTAATTTTACGATTGGGTTCTTACCTTTTTCAGATATTGTTTCTAAAGATACTTCTGGAGCAATTTCTAAAACAATATTGTGAGAATATCCAAGAGCTAAATCTAATTTTTGACCTTGGTTTGAAGCTCTATAACCAACTCCAACTAATTCTAGTTCTTTTGTGAAACCTTCAGAAACACCAACAATCATATTATTGATCAAAGATCTAAATAATCCGTGTTTTGCTCTATGGTCTTTATGATCAGACGATCTTTCAACTAAAACTTGATCGCCTTCAACTTTTACAGCTACGTCCGAAAACTCCTGAACTAGTTGACCTTTTTTTCCTTTTACTGTAATTACACCGTCTTTAACTTCAACAGTTACACCAGCAGGGATTACAATTGGGCTTTTACCTATTCTTGACATCTTTTCTAGTGTTTAAAATTAGTATACGTAACAAATTACTTCACCGCCTACATTTAATTGCTTAGCTTGTTTTCCTGTCATCAAACCTTTTGATGTAGAAACAATAGCAATTCCTAATCCGTTAAGGATTCTTGGTAATTTGGCAGCACCTGCGTACTTACGTAAACCAGGCTTACTAATTCTTTGGATATCTTTGATTACAGGCTCTTTAGTATCTTTATCATACTTCAAAGCAATTTTGATAGAACCTTGTACAGTGTTCTGCTCAAATTTGTAACTTAAGATGTAACCTTGATCAAATAAGATCTTAGTTATCTCTTTTTTTAGATTAGATGCTGGAATCTCAACAACTTTGTGGTTTGCAGCCACAGCGTTACGAACTCTAGTCAAATAATCTGCAATAGGATCTGTATACATATGTATTTGATTGCGATTATGGTTTTCGGGAAACACTCGTTTCCCGAACCTTTAATCAATTAAAAATTATTTTTTGGTTTGCAAAAGTAATAACTTATTGCGAGATTACCAAGAAGCCTTTTTAACTCCTGGAATTAACCCATTGTTAGCCATTTCACGGAAAGTTACACGTGAAATACCGAATTGACGGATATAACCTCTAGGTCTACCTGTTAATTTACAACGATTGTGTAAACGAACTGGTGAAGCATTTTTAGGTAATTTTTGTAATCCTTCGTAGTCTCCAGCCTCTAATAAAGCTTTTCTCTTCTCAGCATACTTAGCTACCGTTTTCTCTCTTTTCACCTCGCGGGCTTTCATTGATTCTTTAGCCATGTCTTAATTCTTTTTAAAAGGTAATCCTAATTCAGCCAATAATGACTTTGCTTCCTTGTCTGTTTTTGCAGTAGTAACAAAAGTAATATCCATTCCTGAAATTTTGTTTACTTTGTCAATATCAATTTCTGGGAAAATGATTTGCTCCAAAACTCCAAGGTTGTAGTTACCTCTTCCGTCGAAACCAGTAGCTTTAATACCACCGAAATCTCTTACACGTGGCAAAGCAGAAGTAATAAGTCTATCTAAAAACTCATACATTCTTTCTCCACGTAAAGTAACTTTTGCTCCAATAGGCATTCCTTTTCTCAATTTGAAAGACGCAACGTCTTTCTTAGAGATTGTAGAAACTGCTTTTTGTCCAGTGATCTTTGTTAACTCATCAACCGCATAGTCAATAAGTTTTTTATCAGATACAGCTGCACCAACTCCACGGCTCAAAACGATTTTTTCAAGTTTAGGAACTTGCATTACGTTTGTATATCCGAACTCTTCTTTAAGAGCAGAGATTACTCTACTCTTATATTCTTCTTTTAGTCTAGGTGTATATGCCATTACTATAGTACTTGATTAGATTTTTTTGAAAATCTTACTTTCTTATCTCCTTCTACTCTAATACCTACTCTAGTTGTCTCCTTAGTCTTAGGATCAATTAAAGCAATGTTAGAAATTTGAATAGAAGCTTCTTTCTTAACGATACCACCTTGAGGGTTTTTAGCACTTGGTTTAGTATGTTTAGAAACCATGTTTACACCTTCAACGATCGCTTTGTTTTTCTCGCGGTAAACACGTAAAACTTTACCTTCAGCACCTTTATGGTCTCCAGCAATAACTCTTACGATATCTCCTGATTTTATTTTTAGCTTTATCATCTTAAAACGAATTAAAGCACTTCTGGTGCTAATGATACAATTTTCATGAATTGTTTTTCACGAAGTTCTCTTGCTACCGGACCAAAAACACGAGTTCCTCTCATTTCCCCTGCAGCATTCAATAAAACGCATGCATTGTCATCGAAACGAATATAAGAACCATCAGCTCTTCTCACTTCTTTTTTAGTACGTACAACAACTGCAGTTGAAACAGCTCCTTTTTTCACGTTTCCGTTTGGAGTTGCATCTTTGATAGAAACTACAATTTTGTCACCAACAGAGGCATATCTTCTTTTAGTACCTCCTAAAACACGAATAGTTAAAACTTCTTTAGCTCCCGTGTTATCTGCTACTTTTAGTCTTGATTCTTGTTGTACCATAATTATTTAGCTCTTTCTAAGATTTCAACTAATCTCCAACATTTTGTTTTACTTAAAGGACGCGTTTCGCTAATTCTTACAGTATCACCAATGTTACAGTCGTTTGTTTCGTCGTGTGCAACATATTTCTTAGTTTTCAACACGAACTTACCGTATAATGGGTGTTTTACTTTTCTTACTTCTGAAATAACGATAGATTTATCCATCTTATTTGAAGTAACAACACCTATTCTTTCTTTTCTTAAATTTCTTTTTTCTTCCATCTTTCAGCAGAATACAATTATTGTAACTCTCTTTTAGTTAACTCTGTAGCCAATCTTGCAACTGTTCTTCTAACGCTTCTAATTTGAAGTGGGTTAGCAATTGGAGAAATAGCGTGAGCCATTTTTAGGTCAGCATATACTTTCTTAGTTTGACTAAGCTTTTCTTGCAACTCCGCTGCAGAAAGATCTTTTATTTCTGATTGTTTCATAATAAATATAAATTATGCTTCGAAATCTCTAGCAACGACGAACTTAGTTTTTACTGGAAGTTTTTGAGCTGCAAGACGTAAAGCCTCTTTTGCAACTGACAATGGAACTCCTCCAACTTCAAACATAATTCTTCCTGGTTTAACAACAGCAGCCCAATACTCAACTGCTCCTTTACCTTTACCCATACGTACTTCAAGAGGCTTCTTAGTAATAGGTTTGTCTGGGAAAATTTTAATCCACAATTGTCCTTCTCTCTTCATGTAACGAGTTGCAGCGATACGCGCAGCTTCAATTTGACGAGAAGTTAAGAACATTCCATCTTCATGTACAGATTTAATACCAAACATTCCATTTGAAAGTTCATGCCCTCTTTGAGAGTTACCCTTCATTCTACCTTTTTGTACCTTACGGTATTTTGTTCTTTTAGGCTGTAACATTTTTCTTTAGTTTAAAAATTTACTTTCTTTTACGAGCGTCTGGTTTACCTCCTTTGTTAAAGTTAGATTTGCCTCTAGGAGCATCTCCACCTTTACCACCACCTGTACCAGATTGTTTTTTGTCCATTCCAGCAAGTGGAGAAAGTTCTCTCTTACCGTAAACTTCACCTTTCATGATCCATACTTTGATACCCATTCTACCGTAAGTAGTGTGAGCTTCAGCCAAAGCATAATCAATGTCAGCTCTGAAAGTTGATAGAGGAATTCTACCTTCTTTGAAACCTTCTGAACGTGCCATCTCAGCTCCATTCAAACGACCAGAAATCAAAACTTTGATACCTTCAGCGTTCATACGCATAGAAGCAGCAATAGCCATTTTGATTGCACGTCTGTAAGAAATACGGCTTTCGATTTGACGAGCGATGCTTGTCGCCACAAGATAAGCATCTAACTCAGGTCTTTTAATTTCAAAGATGTTAATTTGAACCTCTTTATCAGTAACTTTCTTAAGTTCCTCTTTTAACTTGTCTACCTCTTGACCACCTTTTCCGATAATAATACCAGGTCTAGCAGTAGTGATAGTAACGGTTACAAGCTTTAAAGTTCTCTCGATGATTACTTTAGATACACTAGCTTTTGATAAACGAGCATGGATATACTTTCTGATTTTGTGATCTTCAGCTAATTTATCGCCGTAATCATTTCCACCATACCAGTTTGAGTCCCATCCTCTGATGATACCAAGTCTATTTCCAATTGGATTTGTCTTTTGTCCCATGCTGCTTAAGAATTGCTTTGTGTGTTATTGATAGCTCCAAGCACGATTGTAACGTGATTAGAACGTTTTCTTATTCTGTGTGCACGACCTTGTGGAGCTGGACGAAGTCTTTTCAACATCATTCCACCATCTACTCTGATCTCTTTAACAAATAATCCAGCCTCTTCTAAATTACCTTCACTATTTTTTTGCTCCCAGTTATTGATTGCAGATAATAATAGTTTTTCTAATTTTCTTGAAGCTTCTTTAGAACTGAATCTTAAAATGTTAAGTGCTCTTTCTACCTTCTGACCTCTTACCAAGTCCGCTACTAAGCGCATTTTTCTAGGTGAAGTAGGGCAGTTATTCAATTTTGCGAAAGCGATAGACTTATTAGCCTCTTTTCTCGCATCTGCTGTTTCTCTTTTACGAACTCCCATTGCTTCTTATTTTTTACCTTTATTTTTTGCTCCAGCATGACCTCTAAAAGATCTAGTTGGTGAAAATTCTCCTAATTTGTGACCTACCATGTTTTCTGTTACGTAAACTGGTACAAATTGACGACCGTTATGAACTGCGATAGTTTGTCCAACGAAATCTGGAGTAATCATTGAAGCCCTAGACCAAGTCTTTACAACTGCATTTTTACCACTTTCTACGTTTTCTTGAACTTTCTTGTCTAATTTATAATGAACGAAAGGTCCTTTTTTTAATGAACGTGCCATATCTTATTATTTCTTTCTACGTTCTACGATATACTTGTTACTCGGGTTTTTCTTAGAACGAGTTCTGTAACCTTTAGCTGGCAATCCGTTTCTTGAACGTGGGTGCCCTCCAGAAGAACGTCCTTCACCACCTCCCATAGGGTGATCAACAGGGTTCATCGCTACTGGTCTAGTTCTAGGTCTTCTTCCTAACCATCTTGTTCTACCTGCTTTTCCAGATACAACTAATTGGTGGTCAGAATTAGAAACAGCTCCAATTGTAGCCGAACAAGTTAACAAGATTAATCTTGTCTCACCAGATGGCATTTTAATTGTTGCATATTTCCCGTCTCTTGCCATTAACTGAGCAAAAGTTCCAGCTGAACGAGCAATTACAGCTCCTTGTCCTGGACGTAACTCAATACAAGATATAACAGTTCCAAGAGGAATTCTGCTTAAAGGTAAAGTATTACCAATCTCTGGTTGAGATTCTGGACCAGAAACTAATTTCTGACCAACTTTCAATCCGTTTTGAGCGATAATATAAGTTTTTTCTCCATCAGCGTAAGCTAACAAAGCGATAAACGCAGTACGATTTGGATCGTATTCGATTGATTTCACTGTAGCTGGAATTCCATCTTTAGTTCTTTTGAAATCGATTATACGATATCTCTGCTTGTGACCACCACCCGTATAACGCATGGTCATCTTTCCTTGACTATTTCTACCTCCAGAGTTTTTTATCGGCGCTATCAAAGAGCGTTCCGGCTTATCAGTTGTAATGGCGTCATAACCATTCACAACTCTAAATCGCTGACCTGGGGTAATAGGTTTTAATTTTCTTACTGACATTTTTCTATCTTAGATATTGTTGTAAAAATCAATTGTTTCTCCTTCTTGTACTTGAACAATTGCTTTTTTGTATGCATTTGTCTTTCCACTGATTAAACCACTTTTAGTGTATTTAGTAGATCTATCTGGTCTCACATTCATTGTGTTAACAGAAACGATAGTTACTCCATAAGCAGCCTCAACAGCTTTCTTAATCTCAACTTTGTTTGCTTTTTTGTTAACAACGAATCCGAAGCGGTTTAGAACTTCACTTTCTTTGGTTACTTTTTCCGTTACTATAGGTCTAATTATGATGCTCATACTCCTATTATTTACTTAAATTTTCTTCAATTAACTCTAAAGAACCTTCCAAAAGCACTAAATTGTTAGCGTTTAATATTGCGTAAGTGCTTAATTCTGAGCTAGTTACGACGTTTGAAGCCTTTAAATTACGTGACGACAAATATACGTTTTTATTTGACTCACCCAACACAAATAAAGATTTTTTATTCTCTAACCCTAAAGCTTTCAAAACGTTAATGAAATTTTTAGTGTTTGGTGTTTCAAAATTAAAGTCTTCTAAAACTACAATATTTGACTCTTTTGCTTTAATAGAGAAAACTGATTTTCTAGCTAATCTCTTTAAACCTTTATTCAATTTGAATGAATAACTTCTTGGTCTTGGTCCGAAAACTGTTCCCCCACCTTTAAACAAAGGATTCTTAACACTTCCTGCACGAGCAGTACCAGTTCCTTTTTGTTTTTTAATCTTACGTGTACTTCCAGTTACTTCAGCTCTTTCTTTAGCTTTGTGAGTACCTTGTCTTTGATTAGCAAGATATTGCTTAACATCAAGATATACAGCGTGATTGTTTGGTTCAATTGCGAATACTGAATCAGAAAGTTGAACTTTTCTTCCAGTATCTTTTCCGTTGAAATCTAATACTTTTACTTCCATTACTTCTGAATGATTACATAAGAGTTTTTATGCCCAGGAACACATCCTTTAACAACAAGTAGATTCTTATCAGCAACTACTTTTAAAACTCTAAGGTTTTGAACTTTTACATTTTCTCCTCCCATTCTTCCAGCCATACGCATTCCTTTGAATACTCTAGATGGATAAGAAGAAGCTCCTACAGAACCTGGCGCTCTTAAACGGTTGTGCTGACCATGTGTAGCCTGTCCAACCCCACCAAAACCGTGACGTTTAACAACACCTTGGAAACCTTTACCTTTAGATACACCTTGTACATCCACAAATTCTCCTTCTTCAAAAATAGTAACATCAATAAGATCTCCTAATTTTTGTTCAGTTGCAAAATCCTGAAATTCAACGACTTTTTTCTTAGCAACAGTTCCAGCTTTTTTAAAGTGACCTAAAGCCGCTTTTGTAGAATGTTTCTCGTTTTTGTCATCGAAACCAAGTTGCAACGCTTCATACCCGTCAACCTCGTTGGTTCTGACTTGGGTAACAACGCACGGACCAGCTTCGATTACTGTACAAGGAATGTTTTTCCCGTTTTCGTCGAAAATACTAGTCATGCCGATTTTCTTACCAATTAACCCAGACATAAATATTAATTATTAATTACTAAAATTCCCTTCAATTTGAAAATAACAGAAATTTCCAAACAGGGAGTGCAAAAGTAGACATTAAAATTGAATATACCAAACAGTTACAAAAATTAAATCGCTCATAATCAAAATCCAAGCATCAAAATACTGATAAAACAAACTTCACTTACATTAAGATTTCAGTTTGTTTTTTCTTTCCAAAAACATTTCCCACTTAACGATTAATTAATAAAATCACAATAAAAATATTCGCATCCCCTTAAAACAAAGGGATTTATGAAATTTTTCAAATTTTTACAACTTAAGAAAATTTAAATTTTAAAAGCTAAAAATAAATTTTAAAAACAAAAAAAGCGAGACAAAAAATGCCTCGCTTTTTATATAAAAAAATATAAAAAAATTATACTTTAATCTCAACTTCAACTCCACTTGGCAATTCAAGTTTCATTAAAGCATCAATAGTTTTAGATGAAGATGAATAAATATCAATCAATCTCTTGTATGACATTACTTCAAATTGCTCTCTCGCTTTTTTGTTAACGTGCGGAGAACGCAATACAGTGAAAAGTTTTTTGTGAGTTGGCAACGGAATTGGACCTGTTACAACCGCTCCAGTAGTTTTTACTGTTTTTACGATCTTTTCAGCAGATTTATCTACCAACATGTGATCGTAAGATTTTAGTTTTATTCTGATTTTTTGACTCATTTTCTTAAAATTAAGCGTTACCTTTTGCTTTTTTGATTACCTCTTCTGAAATATTAGAAGGTGTTTCTGCATAGTGAGAAAACTCCATTGTTGAAGTTGCTCTACCAGAAGATAATGTTCTTAATGTAGTTACATAACCAAACATCTCTGATAACGGCACATCAGCTTTAATAGTTTTAGCACCATTTCTGTCACCCATGTCATTAACCTGACCTCTACGACGGTTCAAGTCACCTACGATATCACCCATGTTTTCTTCAGGAGTAATAACTTCGATTTTCATGATTGGCTCAAGAATAACAGCTCCAGCAGCACGTCCTGATTCTTTATAACCCATTCTTGCAGCTAATTCAAAAGAAAGAGCATCAGAATCCACAGGGTGGAAAGATCCGTCTAATAAAGTTACTTTTAAACTATCAACAGCATATCCAGCTAATGGACCAGTTTTCATAGCTTCACGGAAACCTTTTTCAACAGCAGGGATATATTCTTTAGGAACGTTACCACCTTTTACCTCATTCACAAACTGCAATCCAACAGGAACTTTACCATCAACTTCATCAGCAGGCTCGATTCTAAATACAATATCACCGAATTTACCACGACCTCCAGATTGTTTCTTGTAAGTTTCTCTATGTTGAGCAGATTTAGTAAACGCCTCTTTGTACTCTACTTGTGGCTCACCTTGATTAACCTCTACTTTAAACTCACGTTTCATACGATCAACTAAGATATCTAAGTGAAGCTCACCCATACCAGAGATAATAGTTTGACCAGAAGCCTCGTCAGTTCTTACTGTAAATGTTGGATCTTCTTCAGCCAATTTAGCTAAAGCCATACCCATTTTATCAACGTCAGCTTTAGTTTTAGGCTCAATAGCGATACCGATTACTGGCTCTGGGAATTTCATAGATTCCAAGATAATTGGACTCTTCTCATCACACAAAGTATCTCCAGTTTTGATATCTTTAAATCCTACAGCAGCTCCAATATCTCCAGCCTCAATAAATTCGATTGGATTTTGTTTGTTAGCGTGCATCTGGTAAATACGAGAGATTCTCTCTTTGTTACCAGAACGAGTATTTAAAACATATGAACCAGCATCTAAACGTCCAGAGTAAGCACGGAAGAAAGCTAAACGACCTACGAATGGGTCAGTAGCAATTTTAAATGCTAAAGCAGCGAATGGCTCTTTTACATCAGGCTTACGTAAGATTTTAGTTTGATCTTCTTCTAATAATTCAGCATCATCAGGGTGAATTCCTTCGATACCTTCTTTATCTAATGGAGATGGTAAATACTTACAAACAGCATCTAACATAAATTGAACTCCTTTGTTTTTGAAAGAAGAACCAGCAAGCATAGGAATGATAGCCATATCAATAGTAGCTGCTCTCAATGCATTGTTAATTTCCTCTTCAGTAATAGAGTTCTCATCTTCCATGTACTTATCTAAAAGATTTTCATCATAAGTAGCAATCTCTTCGATAAGAATAGAACGGTAATGCTTAACATCATCAACCATGTCAGCTGGGATATCAACAACGTCAAAAGTAGCTCCTTGAGTTTCATCATGCCATACAATAGCTTGATTTTTAACTAAGTCAACAATACCTTTAAAATCTGCCTCATCACCAATAGGCAAAGTAATTGCAACCGCATTCGATTTCAACATATCTTTAACCTGTCCGCATACAGCTAAGAAGTTAGCACCTTGACGGTCCATTTTATTTACGAATCCCATACGAGGAACTCTATATTGATCAGCAAGTCTCCAGTTAGTTTCTGATTGAGGCTCAACACCATCAACAGCACTAAATAAGAAAACTAAACCATCAAGTACACGTAAAGAACGGTTTACCTCTACAGTAAAGTCAACGTGTCCAGGAGTATCAATAATATTAAAGTGGTATGGTAATGATTCTGGAATAGCTTTACCTTGTTCAGTTGGGAAATTCCAAGTACAAGTTGTAGCAGCAGAAGTAATTGTAATACCTCTTTCTTGCTCTTGAGCCATCCAGTCCATTGTTGCAGCACCATCGTGTACCTCACCAATTTTGTGTGACTTTCCAGTATAAAAAAGAATACGCTCAGTTGTTGTTGTTTTACCAGCATCAATGTGAGCAGCGATTCCGATATTTCTTGTATATTTTAAATCTCTAGCCATTTCTTACGAATTAAAATCTAAAGTGAGAGAATGCTTTATTAGCTTCTGCCATTTTGTGAGTATCCATTCTTTTCTTAACCGCAGCACCTTCTTCTTTAGCAGCAGCTAAACATTCTGACGCTAAACGTTGTGCCATAGATTTTTCGTTTCTTCTTCTAGAATAAAGTATTAACCACTTCATTGCCATAGAGATTTTTCTGTCTGGACGAATTTGCATTGGGATTTGGAATGTAGCTCCACCAACTCTACGGCTACGTACTTCTACGTGAGGCATAACGTTTGTTAAAGCATCTTTCCAGATCTCTAATGAAGTTTTCTCATCATTTTGCTTTTTAGTTTCGATGATATCAATAGCATCATAAAATACTTTAAAAGCTGTAGATTTCTTACCATCCCACATTAAGTTGTTCACAAAACGTGTTACTAATTGGTCATTAAACCTTGGATCCGGTAAAAGTGGTCTTTTCTTTGCCGCTCTTTTTCTCATGTCTTTTTCTTAAAAGTTTTTAAATTACTTTTTTGCTTCTTTTGGGCGTTTAGCACCGTACTTAGATCTTCTTTGCGTTCTTCCTGCAACTCCTGACGTGTCAAGCGCTCCACGAACGATATGATATCTAACACCTGGTAAATCTTTTACCCTTCCACCTCGCACTAATACTATCGAGTGCTCTTGTAGATTGTGTCCTTCTCCTGGGATGTAAGCATTCACCTCATTACCATTTGTCAAACGTACACGCGCAACTTTACGCATTGCAGAGTTTGGTTTTTTTGGTGTAGTAGTGTAAACACGCGTACAAACCCCTCTTCTTTGAGGACAAGAATCTAAAGCAACCGATTTACTCTTCTTAGTGATCTGAGTTCTTCCTGTTCTTACTAATTGTTGAATTGTTGGCATAATTAATACTAAAAATTATTATGTTTATTAAATTCCCGCTTTTTACGGGGTTGCAAATGTATAAAATAATTTTCAGTATACAAACGTTAAATCATTAATTTTCAACAACATTATTTATATCTATGATTTAACAAAGAAACATTAGATATTTGCTTTACATTTAACTAACAAAACAATTGCATTTGAAACAATTATATTACATACTCATTTTACTTCTGTCATCAAATTGTTTTGCTCAATCTTTCTACCTTACTATAAACGGAATCGATAAAAAACAAAATCAAACCATTGATTCAATTCTTTACATAAAAAAACACCCAAATATTAAATCACTAAATAACGAAGTTTCCACTGTTATAAATAAGCTCGCTAAACAAGGCTACTTAGATTCTAAAATACTAGAAAACAAGAAAATAAACGATAGCACTTATATCTCATTAATAGACTTAAAAACCAAAATAAAAGAGATACATATATATATAGGTATAAATAGTTTTTTTTATCAATCAAAAAAAACAACAAAAGACAGCATAATAATACCTTATAAGGAACTTGAAAATTTCTTAAATCAAGAAATTTCAGATAATGAAAAAGCCGGTTTTGCCTTTTCAAGAATCAAACTTGAAAATATCAAAAAAAAGAATTCCATAATTTATGCCGATTTAAATTTTGATTCCGAAAAAAAAAGAACCCTAAATTCCATTATCGTAAATTATGCAAATCCGTCTCTGAAAGATTATTTTCCGAAAGGAGCATTGAAACAATTAAATAAAAAATATATCAATAAGACTTTTAATCAAGAAACCGTAAAAAGACTTTATGATGACATTAATAGTTTTGAATTTATTTCGCAAACCAAATATCCAGAAATTTTATTCACTCCAGATTCGACAAAAATCTACACCTATCTCGATAAAAGAAAAGCAAATAATTTTGATGGCTATATCGGTTTTTCAAACGATGAAAATAAAAAGCTAATTTTAAATGGATATTTAGACATCACATTAACTAATATACTAAGAGCCGGCGAAAAATTTTCGCTCTATTGGAAAAGCGATGGCAATCAGCAAAAAACTTTCAACACCAAACTCGAAATTCCATATTTATTTCAATCTCCGATTGGATTGAAGGCTCAATTAAATATCTTCAAACAAGACAGTACATTTCAAAACACAAAAACAGATATTAACCTCGGATATTATTTAAACTATAATTCTAAACTTTATCTCGGCTATCAGTCAACTGAATCAAGCGATATTCAAAATATAAATAATTCATTGATTAGTGATTTTAACAATTCATACATTACCTCCACTTACGAATATAGAAAAACTGATCCTAACAATAATCTAATGTCAGAAAAAGCATTTTTAAATTCTACATTGGGATTTGGAAAACGAGAAACAAATAGCGATCCTAATACTGCGGAACCAAGCAAACAATTTTATATAAACTTAAATGGATCGTACAATTTTGAACTCAATAGCAAAAATTTTATTAATATAAATTCGCAAAATTTTTATTTAGACAGTAAAAATTACATTTCGAATGAATTATTCAGATTTGGTGGAATGAATTCAATTAGAGGCTTTTCAGAAAATAGTCTCCAGGCAAATTTTTACTCTGCGATTCTTACAGAATACAGATATATGTTTTCAAAAAGCGCTTATATCCATTCTATCGCGGATTACGCTATATATCAAGACTTAACCAATATTTCAATTCCGAAAAAAATTAAGAATTTAATAGGAATAGGCATAGGTGCGGGAATACAAACAAAAAACGGAATTTTACGAATTATTCTCACGAATGGTCAGCAAAATCAACAAGAAATACAATTATATAACACTATCGTAAACATATGTTATAATGTTAAATTTTAAAGTTTGCCAAAAAAAGATTTTTATTTATTAGGAAAGTTAACAAATTATTAAGAGTTTTGCGATACTAATTCAAAATATTTAAAAATGAAACTAAAGTTCAATGGATTCTTAGTACTTTTATTAGTACTAGTTGCGCAACTTTCTTTTGCGCAAGAAAGAGCTGTTTCGGGAACAGTTTCTGACAATGCAGGAATGCCTTTACCGGGTGTTAGTGTATTAGTTAAAGGAACAAAAGCTGGAACGCAAACCGATTTTGATGGTAAATATTCTATCAAAGCATCATCAAGCCAAGTATTGGTATTTAGCTACATTGGGATGAAAACTCAAGAGATAGCTGCAACTTCATCAACAGTTAACGTAAAATTAGCTGGAGATGCTCAAGAACTTGAAAGCGTTGTTGTAACAACAGCTTTGGGTGTTAAAAGAGAGAAAAAATCTCTTGGTTATGCAACACAAGAGGTAAAAGGAGGAGATTTAAGAAATGGTACTTCAAGTGGTAACTTCTTAAACGAACTTTCTGGTAAAGTTGCCGGTGTTAACATTACAAGAAACACTAACTTTGGAGGTTCTACAAGTGCAATTTCTAGAGGGGTTAAAGCTATTGGTCAAAGTAATGAGATGTTAATCGTTATTGATGGTATGCCTATCAACAATGGTAACAACACTAACGACGGTACAGCTAACCAATCTACAGGTAGACAAGGTTTTGACTACGGTAATAACGGTATGGATATCAATCCAGAAGATATCGAAAGTGTGAACGTATTAAAAGGTGCTGCGGCGTCTGCATTATACGGATACTTAGCTGGTAACGGGGTTTTAATGATCACGACTAAAAAAGGTAAAGCTAGAAAAGGTTTAGGAATTACTGTTTCTTCTGAAGTAGTAACAGGTAGCCCAGACAGAAGCACTTTCCTTAAATACCAAAAAAATTACGGTGCTGGATACGGTTCTTCTTTCGACACTACACAAGATATCGATGGTGATGGAGTAAATGATAACGTTGTTCTTATGGGAGATGATGCTTCTGTAGGAGATCGTTTTGATCCTACATTAAACGTTTACCAATGGGATGCTTTCTCAGCATATCCAGGAAATGCTAACTATGGAAAAGCTACTCCATGGCAAGCTGCTGCAAATGATCCTTTCTCTTTCTTCAAAAACTCACTTTCTTTAGTGAACAGTATCTCATTTGAAGATGGAAATGAAAAAACAAATGTTGTATTTAACTATACAAATACTGACCAAACTGGTGTTTTAATTAATAGTGAATTAAGAAAAAACAACTTCAGTTTAAAATTAAACCACCAATTTACAGACAGATTGTCTTTAAGCACATTTGCTAACTTCTCTGCACAACAAACAGTTGGTAGAAACATGACAGGATACAGCGACAACTTAATCTCTGGTTTCCGTCAGTGGTGGCAAACAAACGTTGATATTAAAGAATTAGAAAGAGCTTACAACAATTCAGGAGGACAAAATATTACTTGGAACAGAAAATCTGTTGAAAACGGAGCTCCTGCTTACTGGAATAACCCTTACTTTGAGCGTTACCAAAACTACCAAAACGATAGTAGAAATCGTTTTATCGGTTATGCTAACTTAACTTACAAAATTGCTGACTGGCTTTCTGCAACTGGAAAAATCTCTACAGATACTTATTCTGAGATCCGTGAAGAAAGAGTTGCTGTAGGATCTGTAGCAAAAACATTTGGTATCAATGCTCTTGATGAGACTTCAGGATACCAACGTTACAATGGTAACTTCTCTGAGCAGAACTATGACTTAATCCTTACTTTCAACAAAAAGTTCGGAGAAGACTTTAGCTTAAATGGAGTAGCTGGGGGAACAATTAGAAATACTTATTTCAACCAAATTACAGCTTCAACTCAAGGAGGTTTGATCGTTCCTGGAATCTACAGTTTAGCTAACTCTAAATCTGCAAGTCCATACCCTTACGAAAGAGAAACTACATCTTCTGTTAACAGTTACTATGTTTCAGGCTCTTTCGGATATTTAGATACATATTTCATCGATGCTACAGCTCGTAGAGATGCGTTCTCAAACTTACCTGCTGACGACAACGCATTAGCTAGTTATTCAGCTTCTGGTAGCTGGGTTTTCTCTAAAAACATTGACGCTAGCTGGTTAAGCTTTGGTAAATTAAGAGGAGGTTACTCTGAAAGTCCACTAGGTACACCTGCATTAGCATTGGTTGATACTTATACAAAGTTTGATCCATTCAATGGAAATCAAATGTATTCTGTAAACTCTTTCAAAAACAATCCAGATCTTAAACCTATTAAAAGTACTACACAAGAGATTGGTCTTGAGATGCAATTCTTAAACAGAAGAGTTGGATTTGACGTAAGTTTATACAAAAACGTGAATGACGGAGAGGCTGTAAGAGTACCTTACTCAACTGCTACAGGTTACACTTCAAAATACGTAAATGCTGCGAAAGTAGAAAATAAAGGTATTGAGGTTCAGTTCAACGCAACTCCTGTTAAAACAAATAATTTCTCTTGGGATGTTAACGTAAACTGGTCTAAAAACGAAAACATGGTTACAGCTTTAGCTGATGGTGTAACTAACTTACAAGTTTCTTCTTTCCCTGGTACAGTAACTTTAAATGCTGTTGTTGGACAACCATTCGGAGTATTGAAAGGAACAGATTATACTTATGATGCTAACGGACAAAGAATCGTTAACCCTGTAACTGGTAGATACGTAATCAACACTTCTACAAACAACATTATTGGAAACATCAATCCTGATTGGATTGGAGGTATCCGTAACAAATTCGCTTACAAAGGTTTATCTTTCAGTTTCTTAATTGATATGAAACATGGTGGAGACGTATTCTCTACTGACCAATGGTATGGAGTTGGAACTGGTTTAACTAATGAAACTGGTGGTAACAACGACCTTGGAAACCCAGCAAGAAATACATTAGCAAATGGTGGTGGTGTTATTCTTCCAGGTGTTTATGCTGACGGAACTCCTAACACAACAAGAACTGCTTATTCTACAGGTGGAGCTATTACAAATGCTTACACTAACGGACCAAGAAGTCAATTTGTTTACGATGCTGGTTTCATCAAATTAAGAGAGGTAAATATTACTTATACTTTACCATCTTCTTTAGTTCAAAAAATGAAATTAGTTGATGCTAGAATTTCACTTATCGGATCAAACTTATGGATCATCCAAAAGAATCTTCCAGATGCAGACCCAGAAAGTGGATTAGGATCTAACGTAGGATCTCAAGGACTTTCTTTAGGTTCTTTACCAACAACTAGAAATATTGGTTGTAACTTAACAATAAAATTCTAAGCTATGAAAAATAGACTAATAATATTAATATCATTCATTACCTTATTTTCATCTTGCTCTGATGATTTTGGGAACATGAACCAAGACACAAAAAACCCTACCACTACCTCTCCTGACTATTTGTTTACAAATGCAGAGAAATTTATGGTGGATCAGGTTACTAGCACATCTGTAAACTTTAACGTATTCAGATTATATGCTCAACAATGGGCAGAAGTACAGTACCCACAAGAAACTCAATATGATCTTACTGGACGTAAAATTCCAGATAATCACTGGGCAACTTACTACCGTGATGTACTTAGAGATTACAAAGAAGCTAAAACTCTTTTAATTGAGCAAAAAGCTTCTTACACAGGGGCTCCTGAAGGTTTAGTAGTAATTGACAACAAAATTGCAGTTATTGACATTTTAACTTCTTATTGCTACAATATCTTAGTTGATACTTTTGGAGATGTTCCTTACACTGAAGCTTTAGATATTGAAAATCATCCACAGCCAAAATATGATGATGCTCAAGAAATTTACAGATCTTTACTTACTGTGTTAACTGATGCATCTCATAAATTAGACCAATCTGTTGGAAGTTTCGGAGAAGCTGACCTTATTTACGGTGGTAACACTGCAAAATGGGCTAAATTTGCTAACTCTTTACGTTTAAGAATGGCTATCACAATGCATGATGTTGATCCAACTTATGCAAGTGCACAAGTTTTAGCTGCTCAAGCCGATGGTTTAATCTTAGCAAGTTCTGATGGTGCTTACATGCCATATGCCACTAATACTACGAATAACAACCCGTTATATCTTGATTTAGTAAACAGTGGACGTGATGACTTTATTCCAGCGAATACTTTCGTAAATAAATTAAATGCACTTTCTGATCCAAGAAGAGCTAAATACTTTACTGAATATCCAGAAGGTTCTGGACAATATGTAGGTGGGGTTTACGGAACAGTTAATATTTACGGAAATTTCTCTCACATTACTGAAACCATTAAAGATCCAGTTTACCCTGGAGTACTTTTCACATATTCTGAAGTGGAGTTCTTATTAGCTGAAGCTGCAGCAAGAGGAATCGCTGTTGGAGGTTCTGTTGAGTCTCACTACAATGCTGCTATCACTGCATCTTTACAAGATTGGGGTGTAGCTCCTGGAGATATCGCGACTTACTTAGCAAGACCTGATGTAGCATATGCTACTGCTACTGGTACTTGGCAGCAAAAAATCGGAGAGCAAGCTTGGATTTCTTACTATAACAGAGGTTTTGAGGCTTGGACTTCTTACAGAAGATTAGACTTCCCTGCTTTAGTTGCGCCACCTGTAACATTTGGTGATATCACTGAAGTTCCAAAACGTTACTCTTATCCAGGAATCGAGCAGACATTAAATGCTGCAAGCTTAGAAGCAGCAGTTGCAAAATTGGGTAACAATAATGTAACTACTAAACTTTTCTGGGACAAACACTAAAAATATTATATTTAATAGTACAAATATGAAAAAATACATTAAACAGATCGCTGCGTTTGCATTTATTGCAACTTTGGCTTCTTGTTCCGCAGATGACAATATGGAATTTGCAACATCAGGAGGTAATGCAGTTCCTACAACGACTAGTATTAGTCGTTTGGACAACAATTATAACCTGCCACTTAACACGTACGCTAAAGAAGGTGTAACTGTGTCAAAAGTTGAAATCTTCAAAAATGCTGCAAAAGTACCAGCTTCAGATCCAATCGTATTTGGAGATAAAGTATCAGATGCAACATTAAGCGAAGGAAAAGCTACTTTCAACACTTCTACATTAGGAAGTTTTGACAATTTCCCTGTAACTGCAAACGGTGTAACAACATTGACAGGTAAAACAGGAACTTTTGATTTAGCAATTCTTGCAACTTATTCTGATGGAACTACGACAAGAGCTCCTTTCACTTTAACAGTTGGAAAAGGAATCTCTTGGCAAGTTAAAAATGCTGCTGGTACTCTTGCAAATAGTACTTCAAGCGGAGTAACTACAATAAAATTAGAAGATACAACTCCTGCTGTGGTAAATATTGCTCCAATTAACAAACCTACTACAACAATCACAAGTATTGTTGGACAATGGTCTAAAAATGGAGGTGCATACACTGATTTACCAGAAACTTTTGAACCTAAGAAACAGGCTATAAACTTGAATAAATATCCTTATTCAACTTATGGAGGAATTGTTGCTGGAGATAAAATCACTTACAAATTCATTATTACTGCTGGAACTCAAACAGACAACATTACTACAACAGTAACTTTTGCTGATCAAGTATTTGGTGCTTCTCACGTTGGAAACATTTCTGATAGCGAATCAACATTCAGCTTCTCAACTGGAACTCATGATGCATCTGAAATTGATTTCGTTGCTCCATTTGGATTTGAAGCATCAACAGGTGCTAAAATCGACTTCGTAAAAGCTAATGCTTTAGATTATGCAACTGCTAATTTATTTGTTGCTGAAGCTGCTTATGCAGCTGGTACTGCTGCTGATACTAAAGTTACATCTTTCACTAATTTAGTTGTTGGTGATGTGATTGTTTACAAAATCACAAGATCTGTTAACTTCGGAAGTGAATCAGAACCAGATTACAAAAATGTTCTTTACACTGGAATCATCAAAATTTCTGACAAAGTTGCAGGAACAACAAGTCAAGAATTGAAATTCTCATACAAAGAAGGAGTTTTAGCTAAATAATTCTCTTTTCAAAATGAAACTAAACCACCAGCCTTGCTGGTGGTTTTTTTTTATATAAACATTACCTATATTTGTCCAATGGAAAAAGAACATCAAATATTTGGCATTAGAGCCATCATAGAAGCAATTCAAGCAGGAAAAGAAGTTGATAAAGTTTTTATACAGAAAGAGATTTCTGGTGAGCTTATGAAAGATTTAATGAAAGTGATGAAACGTGCAAACGTTAATTTCTCTTATGTGCCTGTAGAAAAATTAAATCGCCTAACTCCAAATAATCACCAAGGTGCGGTTGCAACAATCTCTCCTATTGGTTTTATTGATTTAGAACATCTTGTTGAATCTACAATTGAGTCAGGCAAAAAACCTCTTTTTCTTATCTTAGATCAAATATCTGACGCTAGAAACTTTGGCGCTATTATTAGAACTGCTGAATGTACTGGCGTAAACGGAATCATTGTACAAAAAGCAGGTTCTGCTCCAGTAAATGGAGATACTGTGAAAACTTCTGCTGGAGCCGTTTTCAATGTGCCTATTTGTAAAGTGGAGCACATAAAAGATGCTATCTTTTACCTGCAAGGTTCGGGAATCAAAACCGTTGCTGCAACTGAAAAAACAGATCAAAACATATACGATATATCATTAGCAGAACCAGTAGCAATTATTATGGGATCTGAAGATCGAGGGATAAATCCTTCTGTCTTAAAAATAGTAGACGAAAAAGCAAAACTGCCAATGTTTGGCTCAATCGGTTCCTTAAACGTGTCTGTTGCCTGTGGCGCTTTTCTATACGAAGCTGTTCGACAAAGAATCTAAAAAACATATTGAATTAAGATTAGAATGATAATTAAACACCTTTTAATTAATGCTTTCAAAATCTAATTAAAAATTACTTTATTCCGCTGCCTGTTTGTAGTTTTCATAATTACAAACGGCTACGGACAAAATATTTGCATAAAAACTTAATTTTCTTATTTTCTAAATTAAATTGTTAGCCTAACAAATTAATCTTTTTTCAAATAAGATTTACAGAGTTCCTTCTTCATTCCTCTTTTTTGATTATGATATAATTTACTGGATGGCTTGAAAAAAAATAATCAATCTCCTCCTCTTCTTGAGAAACAGGAACAAAATTTCCAGTTTCATCAAAATGCTTCATAAAAGGATCAGTCCTTGGATCAAAATCTGGTCGCTGCCAATCGTAAACAATCGGCTTTGCATATTCGGGTGCTTTATAAAATAGAGTTAAAACAAAACCTGTAATAAATCCTGCCAAATGTCCTTCCCAAGAAATAGATTGATCAACATCTGGAAAAACGTACCAAATCATTCCTCCATAAAGTAAAATTACAGTCAAAGACAAAGCTACTAATCTGTAATACTTAGTCTGAATGCCTTTAAAAAAAATAAAGCTAACCAAAACATAAATTAATCCGCTTGCGCCGATGTGGAAATTCTCTCTTCCGACAACCCAAGTAATTAATCCTGAAAATATAATCCCGTAACCGACAACTCCCAAAGTTTGCTTCGGATAAAAAAACTGCATCGCCGCCAACAGTATTACCATTGGAATACTATTGTTATATAAGTGATCTAAATTTTCATGAATAAAAGGGCTGAACAAAACACCTCGAAGTCCGATAAAATCGCGAGGATAAATTCCGTATCGGTAAAAATCAAAATCAAAGCGAATCTGAAGCCAATATATTATCCACAAAAAAAGGACAAAAAATAACGGAAGTCCTATAACCGCATTTGAAAACTTAAAATTAGTATCGCTCATATTTAGAAAATAACGTTTAATTGAACTCAAAAAACTTTCCAAAAATATTTTACTGATAATTTGTCATATCAGATCTAAAAATTGTCTCAAATCAGAACAATCGTTCTCACTATGAACTGTTTTAACTTTTGAATGAATGAAATTTAAATCTTAAAATAGTAATTTTGTATTTATGGAAGCACCTTTAGCAGAGCGTATTCGTCCGCAGAAATTAGAAGATTATATAAGCCAGCATCATTTGGTTGGGCCAACTGGTTCTTTAACGCAGCAAATTTCAAAAGGAATAATTCCTTCATTGATTTTCTGGGGACCTCCTGGTACCGGAAAAACGACATTGGCACAAATTATTGCTCAGGAATCAAAAAGACCATTTTATATTCTAAGCGCCATAAATTCTGGTGTAAAAGATATTCGTGATGTTATTGAAAAAGCAAAACAAAGCGGCGGACTTTTTACTGCTAAAAATCCTATTCTTTTTATTGATGAGATCCATAGATTTAGCAAGTCTCAACAAGATTCACTTTTGGCTGCTGTCGAAAAAGGCTGGATCACTTTGGTCGGTGCGACAACTGAAAATCCAAGTTTTGAAGTAATTCCTGCATTATTGTCACGTTGCCAAGTTTACATACTAAACGCTTTTACAAAAGCCGATTTAGAAGCTCTTTTAGAGCGCGCCATGAAAACAGATGCTTACTTATTGACAAAAAAAATAAATCTAAAAGAAACAGAAGCTTTACTGCGTATTTCTGGGGGAGACGGAAGAAAACTTCTAAATGTATTTGAACTGGTTGTGAATGCTTCTGCTGGTGATGAAATTACGATAACCAATGATCGCGTTTTAGAACTCGTACAGCAAAACACTGTTCTTTATGACAAAACTGGCGAACAACATTACGATATTGTTTCTGCATTTATAAAATCTATTCGCGGCAGTGATCCTAATGGAGCGATTTATTGGCTGGCTAGAATGATTGAAGGCGGGGAAGATGTAAAATTCATTGCCAGAAGAATGCTTATTTTAGCAAGCGAAGATATTGGAAATGCTAACCCTACCGCACTGATAATGGCGAATAATACATTTCAAGCCGTTACTACAATCGGGTATCCGGAAAGCCGTATCATTTTAAGCCAATGCGCCATTTATTTGGCTACTTCACCAAAAAGCAATGCTTCTTACATGGCAATTGGAAGTGCGCAGCAATTGGTGAAACAAACTGGCGATTTGCCTGTCCCAATTCATTTGCGAAATGCTCCTACCAAATTAATGAAGGAATTAGGATATGGAGATGATTATAAATATTCGCACGACTATGCCAATAATTTTGCTGAACAAGAGTTCTTGCCAGATGCTATAAAAGAAACGGTTCTTTACAATCCTGGAAACAATTCTAGAGAGAATAGTACCCGCGAATTTTTAAAGAACCGTTGGAAAGATAAATACGGCTATTAAACCGCATTTTGTATTTAGAATTTAACTACAATTTTTTCTGAAACTAGTTTATCATTTTGATAAGACTCAAAATACCATTGCCCATCTTCTTTCAAAATAAGTGAACCTTGAACATTGTCTTTGGTTGCGATATAAACATTTGGCTGTGAAGTTTTGAAAAGTTTCATAACCACTTTTGGTGTTTTATCAATCAATTGATAACCAGATTCTGTTGGCTGGGCATATAATAAATTTGGGTCTTTTAAATCTGCAGAAGGTGCCGGCGCAGATGTATTCGCTGGTGCCACTTTTATTGCCACCGCCGCAGGAGCAACCGCTGCCGCAGCCAAAGTTTCTGCCGTATTTTTTTGTACGACTGGCACTTTAGAAAGCGCTACAGACTTACCGCTGTATTTATAATGCAATCCATAAATCGATTTAAAAGCACTGTCTAGAGATTCTCTATAAGCAACTTCATACTCTTTCTCTCTGCTTTTACCTACTTCTGATGTATAGACAACTTGCCCGTAACAATCTTTTAATTCAACAAAAAGTTTAGTTACCAGAAACGCATTGTCTTTTTTTACATCAACATATAAAACCTGACAACGATCTGTAAGTCCGTCTGGCAATTGCTCATTTGCATAATACGCTTCAAAACCGGCCTTCACTAAATTTGATTTTGTTAATGTAGCTAAACGATATTGATTATCTGTTTTTATAAAATCATATCTCAAAGGTACAATTACGGCTCTGTAATCATTAACAGACTGCGCAAATCCAGCAACTGAACATATGAAGGCAGCAAGTAAAAGTTTAATTTTCATAATTATAAATAGTTTTTTAGTTCTAATAGATGGTTAATTTGTTTATAATTTCCCGAAATATCTAATCTCTTTTCATTAAAGAAAATAGCATCCAGACCTGCGTTTAAGGCTCCATTTACATCAGCTTCAAAATCGTCTCCGATCATAATGCTGCTTTCTTTTGAAGTATTCGCCAATTTTAACGCATAATCAAATATAATACTATTTGGTTTTTTAACCCCAGCTAATTCAGAATTTGTGATGGTACTGAAATAACCTCCTAATAAAGCATTATTGATTTTCTTTTCTTGTACTTGAGCAAATCCATTTGTTATAATATGAAGCTTATATTTTGGTTTTAAATATTCTAAAACTTCAATCGCACCATCAAAAAGATAGTTATTATCGGTAAGAAATTCGATATAATCATTCGCGACTTCCAAGATATTTTCCTCAGAAATTACATAGTTCAAAGCATCAAACGAAAACTTCAAACGATTATAACGCAATTCTTGGTGTGTAATTTTATCATTCTGATACAATCGCCAACATTCTTGATTGATCGGAATGTACTCTTTAATAAAATCTTGAGTAATGATTTCTTGATATTTGCTTTTAAAAATACGATCAAAAGCCATCTCGGAGTTTTTATCAAAATCCCAAAGCGTATGATCTAAATCAAAAAAAATGTCTGTAATATTGGTGTTCATGGATTAAAAAATTCCTTCATCTACAAAACTATAATATTTTGATTCAGTTATAATAACATGGTCTAAAACTTTAACATCTAACTTACTTCCCGCTTCGCGAATTTTTCTTGTAATTTGTTTATCCGCATCACTAGGAATCAAACTTCCAGAAGGATGATTATGGCACAAAATCAAGGCTGTAGCATATTTTTCAAATGCTAATTTAAAAATCAATCTCACATCAACAGTTGTACCACCAATTCCTCCTTTACTCAATTGAGCCTTAGAAACCACATTGTTAGAATTATTAAGAAAAAGCACCCAAAATTCTTCATGAGATAAATCTCCAATTACAGGTTGCATTAAATCAAAAACTTTTTTACTCGAAGTTATTTTAGTTTGTTCAACATTTTTTTCTGATCTCCGACGCGCGCATAACTCTAAAGAAGCAACAATTGTTACAGCTTTGGCTTCTCCTATTCCTTTAAATTTCATTAATTGAGCAATTGATAACTTTGCCAGTGAATTTAATCCTCCAACACTAGCTAAAATTCGCTGGCTTAATGCGACAGCCGATTCATTGCGGCTTCCAGAGCCAATTAAGATTGCTAATAATTCAGCATCGCTCAAAGCCTCTTTTCCTTTGAGCATTAGTTTTTCACGAGGTTTGTCATCATCAGACCAATTTTTAATAGCAAAATGACCTCCTTCCATAATAGTACTTTTAAAAAGCGAAGATATAAAAAAGAAGAAAAATCTTTCAAATAAAAAACGGTTTGTTTTTATTGAATTTAGAATTCTAAAAAAAATGCCAACTGAAAAACAATTGGCACATTATCTAATTTTCTAATTGACTAATTATTCAATCAATCCTTTTACATCATCAAAATTTAAACCTCCATAATTTCCTGAACTCATTAATAAAAGTGCAGAATTATCTAAATTTAAATTGAACAAATATTCTTTAAACTCAGCTGGATTGGTATAAATAATTAAATCTTTTCTATTGAATGCCGTAGCGATCTGCTCGTATGTTACTTCTTCTAATTGTTTAATTTTTACTGCATCAGGTGAGTAAAACACAACCGCAACATCAGCATATTCTAAAGCGCCCTCATATTCTTTCAAAAATGCAGCATTTAAACTGCTGTAAGTATGTAATTCTAAACAAGCCACCAAAGTTCTGTTAGGATATTGTTCTTTTACCGCTTTTGTAGTCGCAGCGACTTTACTTGGTGAATGGGCAAAATCTTTATAAGCTACTTTTCCTTTTCCTTCAGAAATTTTCTCCAAACGTTTAGAAGCGCCTTTAAAACTTGCTATAGCTTCATAAAAATCTTCTTCGTCAACACCCATATTCTGGCAAATCCATTTTGCTCCTGCCAAGTTATTTAAGTTGTGAGCACCAAAAACTTCTATCGGCATATCGCCTTCTGGAGTTTTCAACAAAGTCACACCATCGCTTACCGAATATTCCGGAGTTGAATAGGCAATTTTCCTGATTGGGTTTGTTGATGCTTCTGCAACACGTTTTACTTCGGGATCATTTTCGTTGTAAACCAAAATACCGCCATTAGTAATTTTTTCGATGAAAATCTGAAATTGCTCCACATAGTTTTCATACGTTGGAAAAACA
>Ga0209281_1000336_pt1 | contig 80025 bp, 71 predicted proteins | sample MedtruBG_FD_187514 | JGI IMG/M metagenome (GOLD analysis project Ga0209281, IMG submission 187514) | Root nodule microbial communities of legume samples collected from California, USA - Medicago truncatula BG (SPAdes) (version 2) | ecosystem: Host-associated > Plants > Roots > Nodule | place... | reverse complement strand
GCCGATGCGGTCAAGGACCTGGCCAGGAAGGCGATGAGCTTCGGCAAGATAGACGTCTGGTTCAGCAATGTCGGCGTCGGCGCCGTCGGCCGCTTCGAGGAAACGCCGATCGAAGCGCATGAACAGGTCATCCGCACCAACCTGATCGGCCATCTCAACGACGCGCATGCGGCGGTCCCGATCTTCCGCAAGCAGGGGCACGGCATTTTCATCAACATGATCTCGCTCGGTGGCTTCGCCTCCGCACCCTTTGCCGCGGCCTACAGCGCCAGCAAATTCGGCCTGAGGGGCTTTTCCGAAGCTCTGCGGGCGGAACTTGCGGACGAGCGCGACATTCACATCTGCGACGTCTACCCGACCTTCATGGACACACCCGGGGTCGGACACGGCGCCAATTACACCGGTCGCAGGCTGAGCGTTCCCCCGCCCGTCTACAATGCGCGCCGCGCTGCCCGGGCGATCGTGCGCCTGGCGGAACGCCCGCGCAATTCGCTGACCGTCGGCCTCGTCGCCGACCTGACGCGGTTTGCGCATTTCGTCGCGCCGAACATGACCCCCCGGCTCATGGCGAAGCTGACAGCGCGCTATCTGAGCCGCGCGCCGCGCGTGGCGAGGAGCCATGGCAATCTGTTCAGGGCACCGGCCGAGCCCGGGGGCATAGACGGCGGGCTACGATCGTCCCGCCGGATTCCCGTCGCAACGACGGCCGCTGTCTGCGTGCTGGGCATTGCCGTCGCCGCGCTGGTCCTCGGCAAGCCGCGCGCGCCCGTCGGCCGAGGCCGCTCCGGCGTCGCGCGTCTCTTCAGGCGCGCTTAGGCGGCATCGGATCGTTGACTTTCGCCCCATTCGCAGTGAAGATCGCCACATACTAATATAAATTTTCACTTCCGCGATCGCGCGAAGGCAGAGTTGCGCATGGCGATCACGCAGCCGACCCGGAATGACGCGCCTGCGCGCGCTCACCGCCCCGCAAAGGAATTTGCCGGGCTGGCGCGCGAGTGGCTGTTGCGCACCGATCCGGAACGCCTGATCTGCCTCGGTCGCGTGATAACGGCAGCCTTCGCCATCCTGGCGATCTATCTCGATCCAACTCGGCCGAACTCGCTTCTTTACGAGTCCCGCGTCGTTCTCGGCCTCTACCTTCTCCTCGCAATTGCGCTGGTGATCTTCCCGCTGCGGTATTCGTTCATCAGCCCGGTGCACCTCCTGATCCATGGTATCGACGCGGCGGTCGTCGGCTGGCTGACGTTTCTGACGAACGAACTGGTGAGCCCGTTCTTTTCGATCCTCCCGTTCGTCATCCTGGCGATGACGATGCGCTGGGGCTTGAAGGGTGCCGCGCTCGGAGCACTGATCGCCCTTGTCGTCCAGCTCGTGGTCGGCCTCCCCGACCTTCTCGACGGCGACGCGGAACTCAACGTCTTCATCATGCGGTCCATCTATTTCGTGCTCGTCGCTGCGACGCTCGGCTATTTCGGAGCCTATCGCGAACGAAGCCGGCAGCGCCTGGCGCAACTCGCGCAGTGGCCGCCGGGCGCAATCGGCGAGGACCGGGTGTCCTGGCTCAGTATCCTGTTGGAACATGCTTCCGGCGTTCTTGGCGATGCGCACCTGCTCGTCATGTGGCGCGAGCAGGAATTCGAATCGGGGTGCGTTGCATACTGGGCGAACGGCACGCTCCAATTGGCCGACCTCAGGCACACCGACTTCTGGCGTCGTCACGATCCCGATCACTACGACGGACGCGATCGCAGGAGCGGCGAGGCGCTGAACGGCCTCTTCGCCGATTTGCCCCAGATCCATGCAAACACCGATCAATCGGATCGCAAGGTATTTTCCGCCGCCTTCTCCAGTGTTCGATATCGCGGCTGCGTTTTCGTGGTCAGCTTCGCCAACGCCGCCGATGACACGAAAGATCTGTCTCAGATCATCGCCACCCGCGTCGGCACGGAGCTCGAGCGTGTCGCCCTTATCCAGGCCGCCCGTTCCGAGGGACGCATGCGCCTTGCCCGCGACCTGCATGACAGCGTGCTTCAGAACCTCACTGCGGCGCGTCTCAAGCTGAAACTGATCGGAGAAGGCATCCCGGATGGCGCAAAGACGCAGCTGACCGAGGTTGGGTCGCTCATCCTCGAACAGCAGCAATGCGTCCGCAAATTCGTGGATGAGAACCGACCGGGAGAGGAAGGCAATCTTGCCAGGCTCGAGCAGCAACTTCCGGAATTTCTCGAGCTGTTGAGAACGCAGTGGAATTGCGCAATCGACGTGTCGCACGGACCTACACCACTCGTGGTGCCCAGATGGATGCTTTACGAGATAATGCAATTGATCTCCGAAGCCGCGAGCAATGCGGTGCGCCACGGACGAGCCACTGTACTGCGAATAGCCTTCGTCAGGACCGCGGAGCTCCTGAACTTGGAGATCACCGATAACGGCACGGGAATATCTGGTGAACAGGAAATGAAGCCCCTCTCGCTATCGCAGCGGGTGGCGGAGCTTGGCGGAAAGCTGGCGGTTTGCCGGAATTCTCCGGGCTTCGGGCTCAAGATCGCGCTACCGCTGAAGCTGGAGGTCAGGTGATGCATTCGGTGTTGCTCGTCGACGATCACCCGTTGCTCCTGCGAGGATTGCAGGACATCATCGCCGCAGCGCCGGACTTCGACGTCGTCGGCGCAACGGCAAGCGGCGTCGAAGCGATTTCGCTCATATCCCGCCTCCAGCCGGACATTGCCGTCCTCGACGTGGCCATGCCGGGCATGGGCGGATTGGAAATCCTGAGGGCGATCCGCAACCCGCGGCGGCTGACGAGGGTGATCTTCCTGACCGCGACGATCAGCGGTCCGCAGATCGCGGAAGCGCTGAAGATGGGGCTCTCTGGGCTTCTCCTGAAGGAATATGCGCCGGAAGCGCTGCTCGACTGCATGCGGCGGGTCGCCATGGGCGGGAAGTGGCTGCCGGCCGATCTGATGGCAAATGCGTCTCAGGTCAGTAACGACGCGCCGCTGGAGAGGTTCAGTCTGCTTACACCGCGAGAACGCGAGATATCAGCGCTGATTTGCGGCGGTCTCTCCAACCGCATGATCGCGTCGAGGCTCGGAACCTCCGAAGGTACGGTCGGAATCCACCTGCACAACATCTTCCGCAAATTGGACATCAGCAATCGCGCCACGCTTGCTGCGCTTCATGTTCAGTACACCAATCCCTTGAGATCTTGAGCCGTTCGAAAAAAAACGGAGGCATTTGAGCCTCCGAGCTGGCAGGGAGCTTGCGATAAGTCGGTGCCGGTCAACCGCCGCTATCCTGTTTTCCTTTGTCGCCCTTCTTGTGGCCGACATCGCGGCTGTCCGCGAAGGCCTTGTCGGAAGATCCGTCGAATACAGTAATCGATACAAGCGGAAGCACCAGCAGGAAGGATACTCCCAGTGCGCATACGGAAACAATTCTCCTATGTGTAAGCATAGGTGGCCCCTTTCCTATAAAAGGCGACGGTTTACTGAGGACGCGTCGTTGTTCGGCTTTGTCGTCCGTGAAGTTGCAACCCTTCACGAACGCATCGTCGCACCAAAGCATGTAGGCCGAAATATAGTGAACCCTATATGCTCGTCTCCAGGGCAAGAGCGGTGGTGGCGACAGTTCGCTGCCGGCGTCCGAAACATCGACGCGCCTGACGACTGCTCGCTGCCGCAGAGCGCCCGATCGGCGCCGCGTCCCACCTGCACTATATCATTTGCTATATTTCCAACACGCGCCTGCGGTGCCAGTATCCGCGAGATTGTCTTGCGTAGAAAAGGAATTGTCGAAATCACGATGTTTCGAGTCGACGCCCCAAGCTCAGCACGAAATCTATATTGAATTGAGCGGGAACCGCGCGACAAGCCGCACATATTTCTCATCCCGCGCCGGTACCAAATGAATGCCGCGCGAGCCTCGCGCACTCAGGGGAGCGCGCAACATCACCAATGCTCGGCTCTTTTACGTCAGCAATCCTCTAAGCGTTGGAGCAACATCCTGGTCGCTCCGCCGGGGAGATTTTAGGGAGGAATTCCCATGGCAGTCATCAACGGCACAGCCGGAAACAATGTCCTCATAGGCACTGATCTAGACGACGTGATTAGCGGGTTCGGCGGTGACGATTTCATTCAGGGACTTGGAGGCGCCGACGTGATCAACGGCGGCGCGGGCGTCGACACGGTCGACTATAGCGAAAAGACGACTTCCGTCGTAGTCACGTTAACGGGTGCGACCGCCGCGACGGTCTTCGTCAATGGCGTGGCCGACGACACTCTCAGCAACGTCGAGAACGTTTACGGGGGCTCCGGAAACGACACTATTACGGGCGACGCGCAGAACAACCTGTTCCGAGGCGGCGGCGGAAACGACGTCCTCGACGGCGGCGCCGGGAACGATACCGCCGACTATGCCGACAAGACGACTTCCGTCGTGGTCACCCTGATGGGGGCGACACCCGCCACCGTCTTCGTGAACGGTATCGCCGAGGACACAATCAGCAACTTCGAAAACGTCTATGGCGGGTCGGGCAATGACATCCTGACCGGCGACGACCGAAGCAATATCCTGCGCGGCGAAGCAGGAAACGACATTCTCAATGGCGGCGCCGATGACGACTTGCTGTCCGGCGGCGCCGGCAACGACACGGCCGACGGCGGCACCGGGATCGATACCTTCGATCTCCGCGAAAAGACATCTTCAGTCGTCGTACAGCTCAGCGGCGCGAATGCGGCTACGGTCTTCGTCGGCGGCGTCGCCGAGGACACGATCCGCAATGTCGAGAACATCGTCGGCGGGACGGCGGACGACACGCTCAGCGGCGATGCGGCGGCAAACAAGCTCTCGGGTGCGCGCGGTAACGACTGGCTCAAGGGAGGAGGCGGCGCAGACACCCTTGACGGCGGCGAAGACAGCGACACCGCCGACTACAGCGACAAGGCGGCGGCGATCGCCGTGGCGCTGAACGGCGGCAATCCCGTTACCGTAACGGTCGGCGGCATTGCCGAGGATCTGATCGCGAAGATCGAGAACATCGTGGGCGGCTCGGGCGGCGACACGATCATCGGCGATGCGGCTGCAAATGCGTTTCGAGGCGGCCTGGGTGCCGACGTGCTGGACGGCGGCGGCGGCAGTGACACCGCAGACTTCAGCGACAAGGTCCAATCCGTCGTGCTTGCCCTGAACGGTGCAGTCGACGCCATTGCGGCCGTCGGCGGAACGGCCGAGGATACGGTTCGCAACATCGAGAACATCACCGGCGGATCCGGCAACGACCAGTTTACCGGTGACGCCGCGGCGAATACCTTCCGCGGCGGCCTCGGCGCCGACGTGCTGGACGGAGGTGACGGCAGCGACACGGCGGACTACGGCGACAAGACGGTTTCGGTGGTAGTGACCCTGGCCGGCGCAAACCCGACCACCGCCTTCGTCGACGGTATGGCCGAGGATTCTCTGCGCAACATCGAGAACATCATCGGCGGCTCGGGCAACGACGTGCTTGCCGGCGATGGGTTCCAGAACGTGCTGGACGGCGGTGCCGGCACCGACATGGCCGACTATTCTGCCTCCGCCAAGGGCATCGCGGTGATGCTCAACGGTGCCAACGATGCGAAGGTGATCGTTGGCAGTGCTGCGGAAGATACGCTGCGCAACATCGAAAATGTCACCGGCAGCGCCTTCGCGGATGTGATCACCGGCGACGCACAGGCGAACATTCTCCTGGGCGGCAGCGGTAGCGACATTCTCAAGGGAGACGGCGGGCAGGACGTCATCGACGGCGGTGCCGGGACCGATACCGCCGACTTCAGCGAAAAGACGGCAGCCGTCGTTCTGGCGCTGGCGGGTGCGGCGAACGCGATCGCGACGGTCGGTGGGCTGGCCGAGGATACGGTGCGCAACATCGAAAGCATCTTCGGCGGCATCGGCGCTGACGTGCTGACCGGCGACGGCAACAGCAATACGATCCGCGGCGGTGCGGGCGCCGACAGTCTGGATGGTGGCGCCGGTGTGGACACGGTCGATTATCGCGACAAAACCAAGTCCGTTGCCGTTACTCTCGATGGGGCCACCCCCGTGACCGTCAAGGTGGGCGGCGTAATCGAGGATACGATCCGCAATTTTGAGAACATCTCCGGCGGTTCCGCCGGCGACATGCTCACCGGAGACGGTCTGGCCAACGTCCTGGTCGGCAACGACGGCGCCGACACGCTGAGAGGGGGTCTCGGCAAAGACGTGCTGGACGGCGGCAATGGCGTCGACACCGCGGACTACCTGGAGAAAACCGATGCGATTTCGGTCACGCTGAACGGCACGGCGAGCGCGGCCGTTCTCGTCGGCGGCACAGCCGAAGACACCATCCGCGGTGTGGAAAATATACTCTCGGGGTCCGGTGCCGACACGCTTGTCGGTGACACCGCGAGCAATATGTTCCGGGGAGCTCTCGGCGCCGATTTCATAGACGGCGGCGCAGGCGTGGACACTGCCGATTACCGGGAGAAGACGGGGTCCGTCGAGGTGGCGCTCTCGGGAGCCAGCGACAGCTTCGTCTTCGTCGGCGGCGTCGTCGAAGACACCATCCGCAATATCGAGAATGTGTTCGGCGGCAAGGGCAACGATACGCTCACGGGCGACGGCCTCGCCAACACCCTCAACGGCAATGACGGCAAGGACCTCCTCACGGGCGGCGGCGGAGCGGACATTCTCGACGGCGGGGCGGCCTCCGACACGGCGAGCTACCGAGACAAGACCGCATCGGTCTCCGTTACACTCGACGGCGCCACCTATACGACCGTCACGGTCGGGGGCGCGGCCGAGGACACGATCCGCAACGTCGAGAACATCTGGGGCGGGACCGGCAACGACAGCCTGAGCGGCGACGCGAACGCGAACCTCCTTTCGGGCGGCGGCGGAAGCGACATCCTCTTCGGTGGTGCGGGTGCGGACATTTTCCAGTTCGACTTCGCTCTCGGTTCCACGAATGTCGACACGGTTCTGGATTTCACCGCCGGAGACAGGCTCTTCCTGTCGAAGAGCATCTTCACCTCGCTAAGTGGCGGTACGCTGGCGGCGACGCAGTTCTACGCGGCGGCCGACGCCACGGCGGCGCAGAACGTGAACCAGAAGATCATCTACGACACGACGAGCGGTGCGCTCTACTACGACGCAGACGGCAGCCTTTCCGGTCACACGGCCGTGCAGTTCGCGGTGTTTTCGACGCATCCGGGCCTGACCGCGGGAGATTTCGTGCTCGTCGTGTGATCGCCCGGCTACAGGGAACACCTGCCCAGGCTCCGTGTTTGGAGGAGCGTGAAAGGACGAGCAGCGCGCCCCGTCCTTTTCTTTTTCTTTCAGCGATCGACAAGGAGCTCCGACGTGAAAGCCCTGACATGGCACGGCAAAGGCGATATCCGTTGCGAGAGCGTGCCCGATCCGAAGATCGAAGATGACCGCGACGCCGTCATCAAGGTCACCGCCTGTGCGATTTGCGGATCGGACGTTCATATTTTTCACGGCCTCATTCCATCCATGGAGAATGGCGACATTCTCGGCCATGAAACCATGGGTGAGGTCGTGGAGGTCGGCAAGGGCGCGACCGGACTGCAGGTCGGCGACCGGGTGGTCGTTCCGTTCACCATCGCCTGCGGCGAGTGCTTCTTCTGCCGGAAAGGCTTCTATTCCGCCTGCGAGCGAACCAATCCCGACCGGGAAAAGGCGGCGAAGCTCTGGGGCAATTCGCCGGCGGGCCTCTTTGGCTACTCCCATCTCCTCGGCGGCTATAGCGGCGGACAGGCGGAGTATCTGCGCGTGCCGCACGCCGATGTCGGGCCGATCAAGGTTCCCGACGAACTCACGGACGAGCAGGCGCTCTTCCTCTCCGATATTTTCCCAACGGGCTACATGGCGGCGGAGTTCTGCAACATCGAACCCGGGCAGACGATTGCGATCTGGGGCTGCGGCCCAGTCGGGCAGATGGCGATCCGCTCGGCATTCCTGCTCGGCGCCGAACGGGTCATCGCCATCGATTCGATCCCGGAGCGCCTGAGGCTTGCCGAGTCCGCCGGCGCCATGACGCTCGACTACATGGCTGAGGATATCTACGACCGCATCATGGAGATCACCCACGGCCGGGGCGCAGACGCCTGCATCGACGCCGTGGGCACGGAGGCCGACAGCCGGGCAAGCCTCGATTCGCTCGTCGACCGCGTGAAGGTGGCGACCTTCATGGGAACGGACCGGCCGCATGTCTTGCGGCAGGCAATCCACTGCTGCAGGAATTTCGGCACGGTTTCCGTCGTCGGCGTCTATGGCGGCTATCTCGACAAGGTACCGCTCGGTTCGGCGATCAATCGCGGCCTGACGCTCCGGATGGCCCAGACCCCCGTTCAGCGCTATTTGCCTTCGCTCCTGGACCGCATCCGGAAGGGCGAGATCGATCCGTCCTTCGTGGTGACCCACCGCGGCGGGCTCGACGACGGCCCCGAACTCTACAAGACTTTCGCGGAAAGAAAGGACGGCTGCATCAAGGTCGTCCTGAGGCCCTGACTACCGAAAGAAGCCAAGTTCAGAGCTCGAGTATGGCGTAGGGCCTGCCCGTCGGTTTCTCCACATGGGCGGCGACGTTGAAGACGGGGGCGCCGCCGGGCGTCCGCCCCTGATAGGCGCCCTGGTGCGCATGGCCGTGAACGACGGCGCTCACCTTGAAGCGGTCGATCGTCTCCGCGAGCCGCGACGACCCGAGAAACGGATAGATTTCCTTCGGTTCTCCGGCAACGGTTTCAGGAATCGGCGCGTAATGCAGCACGACGAGCGCGCGCTCCGCCCTGGTAGCCCTCAAGGCGTTTTCCAGCCGCATGGCTTCGTCGACGCTTGTCTTGACCATGGTCTTTATCGCCGCTTCGCCGAAGGCGCCCAGCATATGCCGGCCGAAGCCGCCGATGAAACCCTTGGTTCCGCAGAAGCCGACGCCCGAAATTTCGACGCTCTGACCGTCGAGAAGATGCACACCCGCCCTGACGAGGATCGACGAAACCTCCTCCACGGCATCGCATTGATGATCATGGTTTCCGAGCACGGCGACGACCGGGATCGTGCAGGACTTCAGATCGGCGGCGAGAAGCTCCGCCTCCGCAGGCTTGCCGAGATCCGTCAGGTCGCCGGCGATCACGAGCACGTCCGCGGCGCGCGAGATTTCCGCGAAGAGGTCGGTATAGGAGACCGATCGGTCCTCCTTTACATGCAGGTCCGCCACGGCGGCCACCTTCAACTTGCTCATGACTCCGTATCCTCAGTTTCTGCGCTGATGTCGGAGTCGCCGCCGACATCGGCGAAACCCCATTCCTTCACATCGATTTCGTAGTCGGGACGCGAGTACATCCGGCCGCGACAGATCTTCGTCAGGGGCAGTGGAAGATCTCTCTGCGCCGCGAGCCTGCTCAAGAGCTCGTCCATCAGCCAGAGGGGGACCTTGTTGCGCTCGGAGGGATAGATCCATCGGAAGTTCAGCAGGTGGATGAGCAGGACCTCCCAGTGCGCTTCCATGTATCCGAGCAATCTTGCCCAATCGATTCGGTCATGTGCCTTCAGGATCAGGTGCGCGACGTCGGCGCCGTCGTAGCGGTGGCGAAGCTGGATGAAGGCCTTGGACCAGACGAGTTCCGTCGGCGCGACGATTGCACAGGTGGAGGCACCGATCTCTGTCAACAGAGCATTGGCGAACCAGGCGTCGGTGACCATCATGGTTCCGTTCGGCGAGGAGAAGATGACGTCGAAGAAGGATTTCCCCTTGAAGACCTTGCCCAGCCATCGATCGTCCTCGATTTCGACTGCGTATCCGAGCGCCTTGAAATGATTGAGGATGCGGGTGTAATCGCCCGGCTTGCAGAAGACGTCGAGATCTTTCGTCGGCCTCGAAATGCCGGTATGGGCGCTGACGGCGAAGGTGCCCGCGATCAGGAACGGAATTTGCGACCGGCCCAGTTCGGCAATCGCCTCGGCAACGAATGCTTCGGCCTCCTCGTCGACGAGACGCGGCAGCGCGAGCGGCTCGGACGGGTGTTCCGAAGGGGAGCGCGGGGGGATTGACGTCATGCTGGTCATCCAAATGAACGAGACTTCCCTGACAACACGCCAGTCTTTCGGAAGTTCCGCTTGCCCCGAGGTGGGGGATTGCATCCCCTCAAGTCCCCGCACTTTGCGTCCGCTACTTAGCTGGGATGCACCAAGGCGCGAACGTGATGGAACCGCTGGCCACGTCATGGCGTTTGTCTGGCAGCTATCGCATGAGCGCCCGGAGCGGAAGCGAAGGGCAGAATCATTAGGAAAATCAAAGCGCTACAGCGACTGCGCGCGTCTATTGATGCGCCGCTGAGGGAGGAGCATATGCCTGTCATCAGCCCCACGATCCACACCCAGCAAAACAGCCGGGAGCTTGAATGTCAGCGCGCAATGGAGGACGAGTTCCTGGTCCTTACGGCCCTGGCCGAGGAAGCGGGCTGGTCATGGCAGGAAATCGCGCTCGCCATGTTGGAGTTGACCGAGCAATATGTTGCAGCCATGCGGCCGAGTTCGGCGATGGAGGCGAGATCACTCCTGCGCAGTCACTCCAAGAGCTTGCACTGACCGGAGCAGTGTCGCGTTCACCCAAGGCGTTTCGCTGTTTCATTGAAGCAGTGAAACGCTTTTATATTTTGAGACTACGCACTCCCGGACGGAAAACCGTCGAACACCTTTCCTGGAAGTGCTTTAGGTCACGGCACCTCCGACGGCCAGTGCCAATACGAGGAAAACGAGGAAGATAATAACCGCAATGTAGAAGAGTATTTTCGCGATCCCCGCCGTCGCGGCCGAGACGCCGGAGAACCCGAGGAACCCGGCTATCAGTGAAATAACGAAGAAAATTAGTGCCCACTTCAGCATAGTCACTCCTTCCGTTCAGTTCCTGCGTTGCGGTCGTCGTGGCGCAGCCGTTCAGCGGCTGCCCCGGTTCGGATCCTTCCCGGCCGCCTGGCTGCTTTTCTTGACGTCGTCCTTCTTCGCCTGATCGCCTGCACGATTCCCGCCATGTGTCCCTTTCGAGCTCTTGGCGGTCTTGCCGTCCTTTACGTTCGTAGCCATCTCGCATCCTCCAGCGCTGTACCGAAACCGGCAGCAGAGCGGATGCAACCGGGGAAGGGCGATAAAGTTCCGTCCGGGCTTGGAGCCGGCGGCGCCGGTCCGCTTTCCTTCCATTGTTCCAGCGACTGCCGGGGGAACCAAATCTGGCCCGGACGGTTTGGTTGGCCGAATGAGGCTCCCGAGAGAGGAAAGGCCATGAAGAACATCGTCTTCGGCGTTGCGGTGCTGTTGAGCGCTGCGGCAGCGCCGGCCTTCGCGCAGACGGCCGGCAACACCCCGGCCATCGCCACTCCCGACAGGCAGAACCCGACGGCGCCTGTCCCCGGCAAGAACAGCTTCACCGAAGACCAGGCACGGGAACGGATGCAGGAGGCGGGCTACACGGACGTCAAGGAGCTGAAGCTCGACGACAAGGGTATCTGGCGGGCAACCGCGATGAAGGACGGCAAATCCGTTTCCGTCACTCTCGATTTTCAGGGCAACGTAGTCGCGCTTTAACGTCAAACGAAGGAAGAAGGCAATGAGAACCGTGGCAGGGCTGTTTGACGATTACGGCGAAGCCCGAGGCGCCGTAAGCGATCTCGAAGCGGCAGGGTTTCCTTCCGAAAATATAAGCATCGTCGCCAACAATGCGGGCGACCGCTATTCGGGCGACGGCTCCGCTGTAGCAAGCGGTGCCGGAGCAGGTGCCGGTCTGGGCGCCGTGGGCGGCGGCACGCTGGGGCTTTTGACCGGCCTGGGCCTGATGGCCATACCTGGGGTCGGACCCGTGGTCGCGGCTGGGTGGCTGGCGTCGACCGCCGCAGGCGCGGCGGCCGGCGCTCTCGCCGGAGGTGCGGCCGGCGGCATCATCGGATCGCTCACCGATTCCGGGATCGAGGAGGAGGATGCGCATCTTTACGCCGAGGGCGTGCGCCGAGGCGGCACGCTGGTGGTGGTCAGGACCGAGGAGCCCCTGGTCGCACAGGCGGACGGGATTTTGAGAAATCGCGACGCCGTCGACATATCGGTCCGGCGCCGCGCCTATACGGAGGATGGCTGGACCCGGTTCGACACCGCCTCCAGTCCCTATAGCCTCGACGAGATCGAACGCGAACGCGAACGCCTCAGCCGCCCGGCGCTGTAGCGCAGGTGCCGCTGCCGCGGCACGGCTGAACACTACCGTTCGGGTCCGCAAAAGCAACCCGGCCGCCGAAGGAGCCAGATCACTGCGCCCCGTGGCGAAATAATGAAACTATCTGGCGTGGCGGTTGCGACGAGACGCAAGGAAGGCTTCCGCCATGATTGATTTTTCCCGTGCCCGCGAACGGATGATCACGTCGCATCTCTCGCGACGGGGGATAAGGGACAGACATGTCGTGGAGGCGATGGGCGTCGTTCCGCGGGAGGCATTCGTCGATCCCGGCTTCGAGGAATTCGCCTATGAGGATTCGGCCCTTTCGATCAGCCATGGCCAGACCATCTCGCAGCCCTATATTGTGGCGCTGATGATCGAACGCGCCGAAGTCCAGCCGGGCGATACGGTGCTCGAGATCGGGACCGGATCCGGTTACGCGGCGGCGGTGCTCAGCCGGATCGCGGCATATGTCTATACGATCGAGCGCCATGCCGGCCTCGCCGAGGTTGCCGAGAGACGATTTGCCGAGCTCCGTTACGGGAATATCGATGTGCGTGTCGGCGACGGCACGGCCGGCTGGCCCGAGGCAGGACCCTTCGACGCCATACTGGTCGCCGCCGGAGGTCCCGAGATACCGCATGCGCTGAAGGAGCAGCTCGACCTCGGCGGCCATCTCGTCATACCCGTCGGCCCCCCTGAGGAGCAGCGCCTGATGAAGGTCACGCGGGTCAACGCCACGACATTCGAGGAGCAGGACCTCGGCGGGGTCAGATTCGTGCCGCTCGTCGGCGAATACGGCTGGCATGAGGAGCGGGCTCAGTCCCGGGCAAGGCCCAGACCTGCGCCCACGCTGCCCGAGTTGGTTGCAGAGGCGGCCGAGCCGCTGCCCGATCTCGACGATCCTGCATTCGGGCTGCTTTTCGATCGCTTTGCCGGGCGGCGGATCGTGCTGCTCGGAGAGGCGAGCCACGGCACGTCGGAATTCTACCGCGCCCGCGCAGCCATCACGCGCCGCCTGATCGAGGAACACGGGTTCACGATCGTGGCGGTCGAGGCGGATTGGCCGGATGCGGCGGCAGTTGACCGCTATGTCCGACATCGAAGGCAAGGCATTCGCCTCGACGCGCCGTTCCAGCGGTTCCCGACCTGGATGTGGCGCAACCGCGAAGTGATGGATTTCGTCGAGTGGATGCGCGAACATAACGGCCGCAGGAGCTTGCCTGACCGGGCCGGCTTCTACGGTCTCGACATCTATAATATGCGCGGCTCCATTTCCGCGGTTCTCCGGTATCTCGATGAGACCGACCCCGAGGCCGCCGCGGTCGCGCGCGAGCGCTACGGTTGCCTGACACCCTGGCAGAACGAGCCGTCGACCTATGGCCGTGCGGCCATGACCGCGGGCTTCCGCAAATGCGAAGAGGCCGTCGTCAGGCAATGCCGCGAACTCCTGGAGAAGCAGCTCGAAGCCGGGCGCGACAGCGGCGACGAGCTTCTCGACGCGGTGCAGAACGCGCGCCTCGTCGCCTCGGCCGAGCGGTACTACCGCATCATGTATTATGCCGGGGCCGACTCCTGGAACATGCGCGACACCCATATGTTCGAAACGCTCGAGCATCTGTTGAATGCACGCGGCGCTCGCTCGAAGGCGGTCGTGTGGGCGCACAATTCCCATATCGGCGATGCCCGCCATACCGATATGGGCATGGCCCGCGAGGAGTTGAACATCGGTCAGCTCTGCCGCGAGCGGTTTGGCGACCAGGCAGCGCTGATCGGCTTCGGCACGCATGGCGGCCATGTGGCAGCCGCAAGCGATTGGAACGGCGATATGGAGGTGAAGCCGATCCGGCCGTCGCTCGAAGGAAGCTACGAGCGCGTGATGCACGACTCAGGGGTAGGGTGCTTCCTCATCGACTTCGCGCGCCACGCGCGTCTGCGCGACGGTCTCCTCAAGCCGTTGCTCGAGCGCTTCATCGGGGTGATCTACCGGCCGGACACGGAACGCTTCAGCCATTATGCCCACGCTTCGCTGCCCCGCCAGTTCGACGGCTTCGTCTGGTTCGATCAGACGACGCCGGTCGAACCGCTCGGCGCGCAACACATAAAGGCGGGCGTGCCGGACACGTTCCCGTTCGGCCTCTGAGGCTCGTGAATCCTTGAGTTAAAGCTGCGTCGAGATGATGTTGTCGACGCTCACCTCGCCGCGGAGCACGCCGCGTTCCGTGCCGTCCGGGGCCGGCCCCTCCTCGACCACGGTGTAGAGCTTCTCGCTGCGAAATGCGCTGGCCATGTCGGTCGTCACCCCTTCCGCCGGCTTGGCGTCGATCTCGAGGAAATCGAGTTCCGCCTCGCTCGCGACGATGCGGGCATCGCCGCTCGATCTTGCCGCCACCACGACCTCGCCCTGGTAGCTGGCGTTCTGCCAGTTCGGATCGTCGGGCTCGGCGAGCGGCGACAGACGGTATATCTTGAGCTCTTCCTGCATGTGCTACTCCGACTGGTCGATCGCATGCGGCGGCGGTTGCCCCGATTCGGCCGACTGGTCGAGAGGAAACATCATCCAGAGCGCCGCAATCACCACCAGGACGACGATCACTGCTGCAGCCAGGAGCTTGGACATGTGAACCTTCCGACGATTGTCGAGACCGAACCGCGAAACCTGCGGTTTTCCGGTCTCCAATCACCCAGGCGTCGAATTGTTCCGAAGCACGCAGGTGACGCGACCACGCGCCGTTCTGCAGGAACATTTCGGGAAGCCGCCGGTTGGAGGACGCGCGAAAAGAAAGGAATATCCGATGGCTACTGCGAACGAACACCTTGTGGCTTGGCTCAGGGATGCACATGCGATGGAAGAGCAGGCGATCACGATGCTCACCAGCCAGTCGAGCCGGCTGGAAAACTATCCCGAACTCAAGACCAGGATCGACCGCCACCTGCAGGAGACGAAGGACCAGGCGGCCATGCTCGAGCGCTGCCTCGAACGGCTCGACGGCGGAACCTCGAGCATCAAGGATATCAGCGGCAAGATCGTTGCCTTCGGGCAAGGCCTGAGCGGCCTCTTCGTCAGTGACGAAGTCGTCAAGGGCACGCTGGCCAGCTATACATTCGAGCATATGGAAATCGCCAGCTACAGGATTCTCATCGCCGCAGCCGAACAGGCGGGCGATCAGGAGACAAAGCGGGTCTGCGAGAGCATCCTGCAGCAGGAAATCGCGATGGCGGAGTGGCTGGCTCAGAACGCCGGTGAGATCACGCGAAAATTCCTGGAGCGAGACCAGCGGGACGTGACGGCCAAGCACTGAAGCGGCTTCAGCCGGACCTGCGGGACCTGCCGAAAGCGCCGCGCCTCCGACAAGATGCGCGGCGCTGTGGTTCCCAGGACGGTTCCTACTTGTCCCGCATCACGACGTCCAGTTCGGCAAGCAGCGGAAGATGATCCGAAGCGCTTCGCGCCAGGGTGCTGCCGTGCACCCTGCACGAAGCCACTTCTATGCCTTTCCCGACCAGCACGTGATCGATGCGCAGCAGCGGCAATCGCGATGGAAAGGTCGGCCGAGGCTTGACGCCGGTCAGCAGTTGCGCGTCGCTGAGCTGTCGGGCCAGGAGCCTGTAGGCGGTCGAACGCCCCGTTGCGTTGAGATCACCTGCCAAGACCACGTGAGCGTCTCCCTGGGCCATTCCTCCGAGCCAGCCGGGGCCTAGAAGGGCGGTCGCCTGGCGCAGGCGCTCGGCGCCGCGCAATCCGAGATGCGTCACGATCACCTGAAGCTTGACTGCGGCGACGTCGATCTCCACCCAGAGCGCGCCCCGCGGCTCGCCTGACGAGGGGAGGGGTGCTGCCTTGATCAGCCGCATAGGCAAGGCCGTCAGAACGGCGTCTCCGTATTTCTCGTCCTCCAGGTGGAGAGCCGGATGGAACTCGGCTTCCATGTTGAGATGCGTGGCGATCATATGGGCCTGGTCTATTCCGCCAGTGCGGGCGCGGCCGACGTCGACTTCCTGCAATGCGATGACGTCGGGCTGGCACTCGGCGATGACGGCGGCGATGCGCGCGGGATCGAGCCTGCGGTCGGTGCCGAAGCAGCTGTGAACGTTGTAGGTGAGGAAACGTATCCGCTGTCGCATCGCCTTCGGAACACGCAGCACCTGCTTTTCGTTCCGGTGGGTGCGCAAGGGAGGGCCGATGTCCAGAAAAATTCTAGCGAGACTGTTCATCGCTGCCGGTATCTGCGTGGCGGGCTGGTTGATCTATCGCACCCTCAGCCAACATAGCTTTCATGAAATCGCTGGTTCGATCATGCGGATTCCGGCCCGGAATCTCTTTGTTGGCATCGGTTTCGTCTTCCTTTCCTATTTCTGCCTGACCCTCTTCGACACCCTCGCTATCCGCTATGTCGGGCGGAAGCTCGCCTATCCGCAAATCGCCATCGCCTCCTTCACCAGCCTTTCGATCGGCCACAATGTCGGCGGCGCGGCCTTGAGCAGCGGTGCCGTCCGCTACCGGTTCTACTCGCGCTGGGGGTTGAGCGCCGAAGAGGTGGCGAAGGTCATTCTGTTCTGCGGCGTCACCGTCGGCCTCGGCCTTGTCGCATTGGCCGGGCTTTGTTTTCTGATCGTGCCTTCGGGCGCCGCGCGGCTTACCGGATTTTCCACGACCGGCGCTTTCCTGCTCGGCACTGCCTGCATAGCGGCCGCGGCCGGTTACGTCCTGCTCGCTTATTTTCTGCGGGGCTCGGTTCGCATCTTTCGCTGGACTTTCGAAATGCCCTCGGTGGGGATTGCCGCCTTGCAGGTCGTCGTCGGAGTCGCCAACTTCCTCTGCGTCAGCGCAGCGTTGCATCAGCTGCTCAGCGCCTTCGAGGAGGTGAGTTTCATCGACACGGCCATGGCCTATGTCGGGGCCGGCGTGACCGCGATCGTCAGCCATGTCCCCGGCGGAATCGGCGTACTCGAGGCGACAATCGCATTTCTGCTTGGCAGTTCGGCGAGCCTGGGCGCTCTGATCGCCTTTCGGGCGATCTATTTCTTCCTGCCGCTGCCGCTCGGCTTGATCTCGCTTTCGGTCGCTGAGTTCGTCGCCCGTCGGGATGAGGAAAAAAGCCTGGTGAGCAAGGCGAAGAGCTGACCGATCCAGCGCCTCACGAGCTTGTGCGTGCGATAAAAGGGTCGGATCGGCCTTTGCGGATCGACGATCTCCGTGCCCCAGACGAGACTGGTCGCGCCGTCGTCATCGATTCCGTCGAAGGCGCGTATGCCGCGCCGGCGCGTGTTCAACCTGTCCAAGGCGGCGACGAGCGAGTTCGTTTCCCTCAGTGCCTTTTCAACGGCGTCCGCTTCGATGTCGAGATGTTCTGCGATCAGGCCGTTGCGGACTCTGGCAATGGCGGCGCGCTGTCCTTCGTTGGCGGCTTCTACGGCGACGTCGCATTCGGTGTCGAGGCTTGCCGAGCGGTGGTTGAAGTTCGACGAGCCGACGCGGAAAAAACGATCGTCGATCGCGACCACCTTGGAATGGATAATCACCTCCTGCTCGGATCCGTCGGCGGCGGGAACGACCGGGTAGGCGACCCTGAGCCTGCCGTATCGGTCGGCCCGCTTGAGCCGCCGAACGAGACGGTCGCGGTTTCCTCCCATGACGATGCGTTCCAACAGCCCATGCGAGCTGCGGGTAGTGATGACCACCACTTCCGGGCCGTCCGGCTCCTGCAGCCGGTCGCAGAGCAACTGCCCAATTCTTCCCGATGCGAAATACTGGTTTTCGATGTAGATGTGACTTTGCGCACTGCGCAAGGCATCGAGAGTCAGCCGCAGTGCCTCCTGCCGGCCGCGCCTTTTGCCGGAGCCCGGCTCCGTGCGGGCGATTGCGACCGGGCAATCCTCGAGCACCGGCACCGTGCCGTTCGGCCATGCAAGCGCCCTCGCGGGCGGCGCCTCGATTTCCTCGCCCGTAGAGGCTTTCCAGCGGGATCTGCAGAGATCGCCGATGGCGCGGCTCGCCTCGCCTTCGAGCGCCACCTGGATGTCATGCACCGGATCATAGGGTTTTCCGTCCGGATCGCGCCGCAACTCGTTCTCGGCCGCGTGCTCCGGCGTGTCCCAGCGGCGCGCCGTCAGATCGATGCCCCCGGCAAAGGCGATGCTGTCGTCGATGCAGACGAGCTTCTGGTGATGCGATCCGCGCAGCGCCCGGTGGCTCGCGAAGCGAAGTTCGATCTGCGGATGGGCCGCCCATTGCTGCCTGCGAAAGAGCCTGAGCGACTTTCCCGAGTAGATCGGTCCCATCGCCCAGACGAGAATGCGGATCTTCAGTTTCGGCTTTTGCGCAGCGAGGCGCTCGAGCCTGCTGCCGAGCGATTCCGCCTGGGGGCCGTCCGGTCTGAGCTTGATGCGCGGATCGAAGTCCCATCCGGTGATCCAGATCTGCTCTTCCGCCTGATCGAACGTACTGTCGAGACAAGCATAATAGGCGGCTGCGTCCACCAGGAAGGACAGATGCCGTGCGGGCGCGCTGCGCCAGACATTCTCCGCCTCCTTGATTATCGGCCGGCTTGTCCGACGCCATCGGCCGGCCGGATTTCCGGTGAACGCGCTTTTCCAGTCCAAGCTTCCTATCCCGTACGTGGCGACTGGAAATGAATCCCTTTCAACCGTGATTTGTTCCAGGAGCAGCATTGTTGCCGAACAAAGCCTTCGCGGCGACCAGGTCGGCGGAGCTTTGCCATGGCGGAACATTTCCCGGCAGGACGAGATTAGAAGGTTCCGAGCCTTCAATCGAACCCGCCAATCACCCATACGCTGACCGGAGGAGGGGCAAATATGCCGAACACTTCCGACATCCTCATCGACACGCTTATCGAATGGAAGGTCGATGTCGTCTTCGGCCTGCCCGGAGACGGCATCAACGGCATCATGGAGGCGCTCAGGAGGCGGCAGGATCGCATCCGGTTCGTTTCCGTGCGCCACGAGCAATCGGCCGCCTTCATGGCATGCGCCTATGCCAAATTCACCGGCAGACTTGGCGTCTGCCTCGCCACATCGGGCCCGGGCGGCACAAATCTGCTGACCGGCCTCTACGATGCGAAGCTGGACCAGATGCCGGTGCTCGCGATCACCGGCATGCAGTATCACGACCTGATCGAGACGTTCTCACAGCAGGACGTCGATCTCACCCGCGTCTTCGAAAACGTCGCCGTCTACAACGCGCAGGTGAACGACGCAGCCCACATGGAAAACCTCGCAAACCTTGCCTGCCGGTCGGCGCTCTCCAAGCGCGGCGTGGCGCATCTTTCGATCGCCAACGACGTGCAGGAGCGGATGGCAGATGGCGGGCGGTCCCGCCGCAACCGGCCGGGGCACATGCCAAGCCGGTATTTCGCCGGCAAGCTCGTGCCCCTCGAAAGCGATCTTTCGAGAGCGGCGGATCTCCTGAATGCGGGCAGGAAGGTGGCAATTCTTGCGGGGCGCGGCGCACTCGAGGCGAAGGAGGCTCTGCGCGAGACGGCGGAACTGCTGGGCGCGCCGGTGGCGAAGGCTCTTCTCGGCAAGGCGGTGCTGCCCGACGACGACCCGCTGACCACCGGCGGCATCGGCATACTCGGCACCGCGCCGTCGCAGGAGATCATGCAGCAATGCGACACGCTGCTCATCATCGGCTCGACCTTCCCCTATATCGAATATTATCCCAGGCCGAACACGGCAGCCGGAATCCAGATCGACCATGACCCGCAGCGCATCGGTCTGCGCTACCCCGTCGAGGTCGGGCTGGTCGGCGAGGCAGGCGAGACCCTCCGCATGCTCAACAAGCGGCTCAAACGCAAGCAGGACAGGTCGTTCCTCGAGCGGGCGCAAGAGCAGACGCGAAACTGGCGCCGGGAGCTGCGGGCGATGGAAGGCGACAGGAGTTCTCCCCTGAAACCGCAGGCGGCGGTCGCGGCTTTCGGCCGGCGCATCGCGAAGAAGGGTATCGTCGTCACCGACTCCGGACAGAACACCGAGCTTGCGGCCCGTCATCTCGATCTCGGTGCGGACCACATGTTCGCGGTCTCCGGCGCCCTCGCCTCGATGGCCTCGGGCCTGCCCTATGCTATCGCGGCGGGCATCGCGATGCCGGACCGCCCGGTCTATGCGGTCGTCGGCGACGGCGGCTTCGCGATGCAGCTCGGCGAATTTGCGACAGCCGTCGGATACCGGCTTCCTTTGAAGCTCCTGGTGATCCGAAACGACATGCTGAACCAGATCGCCTGGGAGCAGATGATGTTTCTCGGCAATCCGCAATTCGCCTGCGAATTGCCGCCGATCGATTTCGCCGCCGCGGCGGAGGCCATGGGCGGCCGGGGCTTCACCGTCCGGTCCTTCGGCGAACTGGACGGGATCATGGATCAGGCCTTCGCCGTGGATGGGCCGGTGGTCATCCAGGCGCTGGTCGACCGCTACGAGCCGCTGATGCCGCCGAAAATGCCGGCGGACTACGCCCGGAACTTCCGTGCCGCGCTTCCGGAAACGCCGGGGCACGAGAAGATCGAGGAAATCCTCAGGAATTCCTCCGTCGGCAGGAAGGTAACCGACGAGGAGCCGCAGCCGCCGCATGAGGCGGCGCCGGACGAGAACACCGGCGAATTGCCGGGAATTCCGTAGAGCGCATTCCCGCCGACGGGAACAAAGCATGCCTTCTTCGGTTCGAACCGGAAGTATGGGCTTCGAGGACCCGAGAATGACGCATGCTATAGGCAGCAGGCGATGGGCAATCGCCGACGGCTACATCCCTTCTTCGAGCGCGAGCGACGATCCCGCGCTCGTCTCCCCAGCGCTCGTCTCCCATGAAAGCGCCTGCATCCTGAATACCGGTGACACGCCGGCCAAGGTCGAGATCATGCTGTTCTTTTCCGACCGGGAGCCCGCAGGTCCGTACCGTGTAACCGTCGCGGCCCGCCGGACGGTCCACCTGCGTTTCAACGATCTCGACGATCCGGAGCGCGTGCCGCGGGACACGCCCTATGCCTCGCTGATCGAATCCGACACGCCGATCGTCGTGCAGCAGACGCGGCTCGATTCCCGGCAACCGCCCCACGCTCTCTTGAGCACAATCGCCTATTGCCAGGAGTAGCATGCCGAACACACCGTGGAGTGCTACCTCTCAGAACCTCGGCCAGGATTTTCACAACTGGTCGGGCGGCCTGCGCTTTCGTCCGTCGCGTCTGGATGTGCCGGAAGACGAGGAAACCGTGGCGGCGCTCGTGCGCGCAGCCGCGCGGCAGGGCCGCAGCATACGGCCGGTCGGCTCGGCCCATTCGTCGAGCGAGATTTACGTGACCGACGACATCCTGGTCTCCATGGCCGGCATCTGCGGCTTACGCGAGCATGATGCGCAACACCACCGCGCCACGGTCGGCGCCGGCTCGCAGCTGACCGAGCTCAGCAAGGAGCTGCAGGCAGCCGGCATGACGCTCTCAAACTTCGGCGACGTGGCCACCCAGACCGTCGGCGGTGCGATCGGAACCGGAACGCATGGGTCCGGACGGGATTTCCCCAACCTGTCGATGATGCTCGTGGGCGGCCGCCTGGTCACCGCCGGGGGTGAGATAAGGACGTTCGACGTGGAAGAGGAGCCGGATTTCGTGCGGGCCCTGCGCGTCTCCTTCGGGACGCTCGGCATTCTCACCTGGACCACTCTGAAGCTCGAGCCGCTGCACGATCTGCACCGCCAGGAATGGTGCCTTGCCTTCGAGCCATGCATGGAGGTGCTCGATAAGCTCTCCCGCGAAAACCGGAACTTCGATTTCTACTGGTATCCCCGCTCCGACGAGGTGAAGATCCGTTGCCTCAACCCGCCCGGCGAGGAGAAGGATTACGGCGCCTTCGCACGGCTGGCAAAGGACGAAACCGGCCCGCCGCACGAGGTCATTCCCCAGCACAGCGACCTTCCGCATCGTTTCGAGGAGATGGAATATTCCATGCCCGCCGAAGCGGGGCCGGAATGCCTCGGAAAGCTGCGCGCGCGGATCAAGGAAAGATGGCGCCGCTCCGTCGGCTGGCGTCTGCTTTTTCGCTACATCAAGGCCGACGACAGCTGGCTCAGCGAGGCGTATGGGCGGGATTCCGTGAGCATATCGCTTCATCAGAATGCGACGCTCCCCTACTGGGACTTCTTTCTCGACCTCGAACCGATCATGCGCGATCACGGCGGGCGGCCGCATTGGGCGAAGAAGCACAGTCTTCGCGCAGCCGAGCTCAGACCCCTTTACCCGATGTGGGATCGCTTTCTCGCGCTCCGGCAGGAAATGGATCCGGGCGGGCGGTTTCTCACGCGGTATCTGCGCGGGCTTCTAGGTTGTTAGGGGGGCGTATGCGGGCGATCGGCAAGAGGCGATGGACGATAGCCGGGGGGCGCATTCCCCTTGAAAGCAACGGTCCGGAACCCGAATTCACGAGCCGCGACGAGATCGCGGTGCTCAACTGTTGCGACAGCCCGGCCAGGCTGCGCATTCATATCCATTATGCGGATCGTCCGGCTGTCGGACCTTATGAGGTGGAGGTCGCCGCGAGGCGGGTCCGCCGCATCCGCTTCAACGACCTGATCTTTCCCGAGGCGCTGCCGCTGGACGAGGATTTCGGCGCGGTCATCGACGCAGATATTCCCGTGGTCGTGCAATTTACCCGCCTCGACAGCGGCACAGCATCGCGCATCGCGGTGGCGGCCGCGGCCTATGCGGAGCGGAACCTTCAAGGGAGCGGACGATGAAAGAGGCGCCGTGGTTCTCGAGCTCGGTCATCTATGGAATCGACGTGCGCAGATTTTCGGACGGAAATGGCGACGGGATCGGCGACTTCATAGGTCTCAAGGAGCGCGTGTCTTATCTGCACTATCTGGGCATCGACTGTGTCTGGCTCTCGCCGTTCTTCAGGTCCCCCTTTGCCGATAACGGCTACGACGTCAGCGACTATTATTCCATCGATCCGGTTCTCGGAACGCTGGACGACTTCCTGGATTTCCTGCACGCCGCCGGCGAACAGGGCATTCGCGTCGTCGTCGATCTCGTCGCCAACCACACATCCAGCGAGCATCCGTGGTTCCAGGCGGCGCGGCGCGACGCGAGGTGCCGCTTCCGCGACTATTACGTCTGGTCGGAAAGCCCGCCGCCGGTCGCTCCGGACAACAAGACGGCGTTTCCCGGCGAGGAAAGCAGTGTCTGGACCTATGACGATCTCGCCCAGGCCTATTACTTCCACAAGTTCCGCCATTTCCAGCCGGACCTGAACATCGCCAACCCGGCGGTGCGAGACGAATTGCTTCGTGTAGTCGACTATTGGCTGACATTGGGCGTCGACGGATTCCGGGTGGATGCCGCGCCATTCGTAATCGGCGAAACCGGCATAGAGCACGCGGACCCCAGGGACCCCCAGGGCTTTCTCAGGGAAATGCGCAAGCTGGTCGACGGGAGGCGCCAGGACGGCCTTCTGCTCGGCGAAGCGGACCTGGCGCCGGAAAAGCTGCGGTCCTATTTCGGCGACGGAAAGCTCGACCTTCTGTTCAACTTCGTGTTGTGTGCGGCTTTCGCCGCGAGCCTCGCGGGGCAGAAGGCCGACCCCATCGGCCAGGCGCTTTCGATCATGCCGGAGCCGCCTCCCCATCGCGGCTGGGCGAACTTCCTTCGCAATCTCGACGAACTGAACCTCGATCGCCTGCCGGAAGACATTCGAGAGGAAACCTTTGCAGCCTTCGCCCCGGATGAGGAGATGCGGATCTACGGACGCGGCATCAGGCGCCGCCTCGCGCCGATGCTGGACGGAAACCGGGCGAGAATAGAACTCGCCTTCAGTCTGCTTCTGTCTTCCCCGGGCGTGCCGCTCATTCTCTACGGCGACGAGATCGGCCTTGGCGAGGACCTTTCCCGACCGGGCCGGGAGCCGGTCCGCGTGCCCATGCAGTGGAATGCGGGTTCCAATGCCGGCTTCTCCACCGCCCAGCGCGCCAAACTCGTCCAGCCGCCGGTGACAGACGGCCCATTCTCCTTCAAGCGGGTCAATGTCGAAGCTCAACGTGAGGACCCGGGGTCGCTTCTGAACCGCGTGCGGGCGATGATCCTGGCGCGGCGCCGGCACGAGCTCTTCAACAGGGGACGCCCGGTCATGCTGCACACCGGAGACCCGGCGCTGTTCGCGCTGGCCTATTCCGACGGCACCGAACTATTCGTGGTGCTGCACAATCTTTCGGACGGCAAGCGGCGGGCGGAGCTCGAACTGCCCGGCGCAATCGACGCCAGGCTCAATGACATTCTCGGCGAGGGTGAGGTCGAGCTTTCCGGGCAGCGTCTGGCGATAGGGCTCGGTCCGTTCGGCTACGTCTGGCTTCATTCGGGAAAGAAGGATTGAGATGGCGAGCATCGGCTATCACGCATCGCACGAGCAGTTCACCCCGCTCGACCTGTTGAACTGGGCGCGGGCGGCGGAAGAGGCCGGGTTCGATTGCACCATGTCCTCCGACCATCTGGCGCCCTGGAGCGAACGCCAGGGGCAAAGCGGCTTTGCCTGGGCCTGGCTGGGTGCCGCCCTCCAGGCAACTGAGCGGAAGTTCGGCCTCGTCACGGTTCCCTGCGGCTGGCGCTATCACCCGGTGATAACGGCCCAGGCCGCCGCAACCCTTGCCCAGATGTTTCCGCGGCGCCTTGCCTGGCTTGCGCTCGGCACGGGCGAGGCACTGAACGAACACGTCGTCGGCGGGGCCTGGCCCGGAAAGGCGGAACGAAACGGAAGGCTGCGCGAGGCGGTCGACGTCATCCGCGAGCTTTTTGCCGGCCGGACGGTGACGAGGGACGCGCCCATTGCCGTCTCCGAGGCCCGGCTTTATACGCTTCCCGAAACTCCGCCTGCGCTGATCGCAGCGGCTTTGACGCCCGAAACGGCGGAAGGTGCCGGCGAATGGGCCGACGGCCTCATCACCGTCAATCAGTCGCCGGAAAAGCTCGCGGCGATCGCCCAGGCCTTCAAGCGCGGCGGCGGCGACGGCAAGCCGCTCTGTCTTCAGGTCCATGTGTCCTATGCCCGAAGCGACGAGGAGGCGCGGCGGAACGCCTTCGACCAGTGGCGGAGCAATGCGCTCAGCGCCTTTCAGTCGGAAACCCTGAGGACGCCGGGCGACATAGAAACCGCGACGAGCGGTGTCCGCCCGGAGGACCTCGACGCCTATGTCCGCATTTCTTCCGATCCGGGGCGGCACCTCGCCTGGATCGAAGAGGATATCGCGGCAGGCTTCGACGAGATCTACCTCCACAATGTCGGGCGCAATCAGCTCGAATTCATCGACGTCTTCGGGCGCACGGTGCTGCCGCGCGTGCGCGCTTCCCGACCGGCAACCGAGTAAGTTGACGACAGCCGTCTCGCCGGTTTTCCACCTTGACGTCTGGTGCATTATGTTCCCCCAATGCCGGCAGAATCGGGCGGGAGGGGTTGCGGCTTGTACGACTATTGCATCATCGGAGGCGGGATCGTCGGTCTTGCGACCGCTATGGCGCTGCAGGAAAGGATGGGCGGCGCCAGCATCGTGCTTCTGGAAAAGGAGCGGGAGCTTGCGCGGCATCAGACGGGCCACAACAGCGGTGTGATCCACGCCGGGATTTACTATGCACCGGGATCCCTGAAAGCGAAGCTGTGCCGCGAGGGAGCGGAGGCCACGAAAGAATTCTGCACCGGGAACGGCATATCGTTCGAAACCTGCGGCAAATTGCTGGTCGCGACGAACGATGCCGAGATCGAGCGCATGGAGAGCCTGGAAGAAAGAGCGCAGCAGAATGGGATCGAATACACTCGCCTGTCGAAGTCGCAACTGCGATCGGACGAGCCTAACATCGCCGGCCTCGGTGCGCTTCTCGTCCATGCGACGGGGATCGTCGATTATTCGGCCGTTTGCCGGGCGATGGCCGAGCGCATCGAAGTCCGGGGCGGCGAAATCCGGTGCGGGGTCGAGGCCACTGCCATTGCCGAAGAGGATGGCGGCGTGCGGATCGCAAGTGCAACCGGCCGCATCGAAGCGCGCAGGCTGATCGCCTGCGCCGGCCTGCAGTCCGACCGCATCGCGCTCATGGCCGGCCTCAGCATCGACCACCGCATCGTTCCGTTCCGGGGCGAATATTACGTGTTGCCGGCATCGAAGGCCGGTGTGACCAGGCGCCTCATCTACCCCATTCCCGACCCGAACCTGCCTTTCCTCGGAATTCACCTGACCCGGACGATCGACGGAGGCATGACCGTCGGCCCCAATGCGGTGCTGGGCTTTGCCCGCGAGGGCTACCCGAAGGGCAGCTTCAAAGCGGCCGATGTGGCGAACATGGCGGCGTTTCCCGGCTTCTGGAAAATGGCGGCGAAGAACTGGCGTTCGGCGATCACGGAATTCGCCAATTCGGCATCGCGGTTCCGCTATCTGCGGGAGTGCCGGAAATACTGCCCGTCGCTCACGATAGACGACCTCGCAGTCCCGCAGGCCGGCATCCGGGCGCAGGCGGTCATGGCCGACGGCAGCCTCGTCCACGACTTCCTCTTCAAACAGACCGAAAGGATGCTCCACGTCTGCAACGCGCCGTCGCCGGCTGCGACCTCGGCAATTCCGATCGGCCGCATGATCGTCGATCGCCTGCTCGACGGGGCTCCTCCCGCGACGGAACGATCACAATCGCTTCATGGGACTCATGCGCAACTTCATCGGTAGTGCATCGAGCCGCCGCTTCCTTTACTTTCGCCCCTGCCATGCGCACACTCTGCCGGAGGAGCAAGCGCGGTCCGTTGGGAGGCGGTGATGGTTTCACATTCCGAGCACATCCGCGAAATCGAACGCGTCAGCCGTGGTCTTCCCGTGCGCCGCGACGAGACGGTCGTGAAATCGTGGCTGCGCTGCCTGGAGCATCACCGGCTCGATCCGGCGCAGAGTTGTGAAGCCTATATCGTTCCGGAAACGCGACTTAGGGAACACCGCCAACAATCGGAGGATCTGATCGCCATCGCCCGTTCGGGGCTCGAAAACCTGTTCCGCCAGGTGGCGGGGCAGAACTACGTGCTGCTGCTTTCCGACCGCGAAGGCGTGACGGTCGAGTTCCTCGGCGATCCCCTCTTCGGCAACAGCCTGCGCAAGGCGGGGCTCTATTTGGGTTCGGAGTGGTCCGAGTGGCGCGCCGGGACCTGTGCGGTGGGCGCGTGCCTGGAAACGGGAGAGGCGCTGACGATCCACCAGACCGACCACTTCGACAACACCCACACGCCGCTCTCCTGCACGGCCGCGCCGATCTACGACATCCAGGGCGAACTCTCCGCCGTGCTCGACATCTCGCTTCTGAGTTCGCCGATCCTCAAGGCGAGCCAGAACCTGGCACTGCACCTGGTGAGCGCGACCGTAAGGCGCATCGAGCTTGCCAATCTCATGGCGCAAGCGCGTAATCAATGGGTCCTGCGATTCTCGCGCTCACCCGAATTCCTCGACGTCGATCCGGAGGCGGCGATCTCGATCGACGGTCTCGGCCGCATCGCCGGCATGACGCATGCGGGAGCGAAAATCCTTGCGCGTTCGACAGGCCTCGACTGGCGCGATCCGCAGCAACTGATCGGCGAGCCGGTGTCGCGCTTCTTCGACATCGAGGTCGACAATCTTTCCGACCTTACCCGCCGGCGCCCGACCCGGGAGCGGCTCGTCTTCGCGCGGGATGGAAACGCGCTCTTCGCCCATGCGATCGAGCCGCACTCGAAGGTCCGCGCACCGCTCGTTTCGCGCGAGCAAATTCCACCGGCCTTGCGGCGGCTCGGCGGCGACGCGCCCGTGATCGCGGCGCTGCAGGCAAAGGCGGCAAAGCTTGCGCGGACGCGATTGCCGATCCTCATTCAGGGCGAGACCGGAACGGGCAAGGAACATCTCGCGCGGGCCATCCACGAGGGCAGCGGTCTCGAGGGCCCGTTCGTCGCCATCAATTGTGCGGCAATCCCGGAGCAGCTGATCGAAAGCGAGCTTTTCGGCTACTTGCCGGGAGCTTTCACCGGCGCTTCGGCAAAGGGCCGCAAGGGCCTGATCGAGCAGGCGGACGGCGGAACGCTCTTCCTCGACGAAATCGGCGACATGCCGCTTGCCCTGCAAAGCCGGCTGTTGCGCGTGCTTGCCGAGGGCGAGGTGCTGCCGGTCGGCGGGACGGCACCGCGGAAGGTTCGGATCCGGATCGTGTCGGCATCGCACCGGCCCCTGCAGACGCTCGTCTCGCAAGGAGCATTCCGCGAGGACCTCTATTACCGGCTCAATGCCGCGACGCTCACCCTTCCGGCGCTCCGGGACAGGCCGGACTTCGACTGGGTTCTGGAGCAACTCCTGAAGCGGCACGGCGATGGCGAATTGATATTGTCCCCGGCCGCGCTTTCTGCGCTCAAGGCCCACGATTGGCCGGGAAACATCCGCGAGCTCGACAACGTCATCGGGGTCGCCGCGGCACTTGCCGAGAACGGCGTCGTGGAGCTCGGCGACCTGCCGGACCAACTCCTGGCGAATGCGGACACTGTCGGCGGAAACGAGGCGAGCGCGACCTTGAGCCTGACGCTGACCGCTTGCAACTGGAACATTTCCGAGGCTGCCCGCCGGCTGGGGCTCGATCGCTCGACGGTGCACCGGCAGATCAAGCGCTACCGCCTCAAACCGCACCGCCATTGAGGCGCAATCCGTCGCGGCAGGCGGCCGTGCAACAGGCGCGGCGCCACACATGTTGCAGCCGCGTCGCATCATGCGACACCTCCACGTTCTCGCTTCTTGAAAACACTCGTTTTTCTGCGCTGGCACGGTCATTGCAGAAGATGGTTCGACGACCAGCGTCTGCGGGCGGTTGAGGAGCCGCCCGTGTGCCATCCAAGCGAAGAGGAGGATACCCATGCTTGAAGAAAGTCCCGGCACCCGCGTCGATACCGTGCTCGCCAAACTCGGAAAAGCCCTTGAACAGGGCGACATCGATGCGGCCGTCAACCTGTTCCAGGCCGACTGCTATTGGCGCGACCTCGTCGCCTTCACCTGGAATCTCAAGACGATGGAGGGGCAGGATCAGATCCGCGACATGCTGACGACGCAGCTCGCTGCGATCAAGCCGGCGCGGCTGCGCCAGGACGAGAAGGAACCGGCGAGCGCCGGCGCCGGCGTCACCGAAGGGTGGTTCGAGTTCGAGACCGAGGTGGCGCGCGGCCACGGCCATATCCGTCTCAGGAACGGGCTGATCTGGACGCTTCTGACGACGATGACGGAGCTCAAGGGGCATGAGGAGCCGAAGGGGCTCAGGCGGCCGCTCGGCGCCGAACACGGTCATGACCCGGACCGTAAGACCTGGAAGGAAAAGCGCGAAGCGGAAGCAGCCGAACTCGGCTACACGACGCAGCCCTATGCCGTCATCATCGGCGGCGGCCAAGGCGGGATCGCGCTCGGCGCGCGCTTGCGGCAGCTGGGCGTGCCGACGATCATCATCGAGAAGAACGAACGCCCCGGCGACAGCTGGCGCAAGCGCTACAAATCGCTCTGCCTGCACGACCCGGTCTGGTACGATCACCTGCCCTATATCCCCTTCCCGGAAAACTGGCCCGTCTTTGCGCCGAAGGACAAGATCGGCGACTGGCTGGAGATGTATACCAGGGTGATGGAACTCAATTATTGGAGCTCCACACTCTGCAAGTCGGCGCGATACGACGAGGCGACCGAGGAATGGACGGTGATCGTCGAACGGAACGGCGAGGAGGTCGTCCTCAGGCCGAAACAGCTCGTTCTCGCAACCGGCATGTCGGGCAAGCCGAACGTGCCGAAGCTCGAAGGCCAGGACATCTTCAAGGGCGAGCAGCAGCATTCTTCGCAGCATCCCGGGCCCGACGCCTATCGCGGCAAGAAGGTGGTCGTCATCGGCTCCAACAATTCCGCGCATGATATCTGCGCCGCACTTTGGGAAGGCGGCGCGGATGTGACCATGGTGCAGCGATCGTCGACGCACATCGTCCGATCGGACACGCTGATGGAGATCGGGCTCGGCGATCTTTATTCCGAGCGGGCGCTTGCCGCCGGCGTGACGACGCGCAAGGCCGACCTGATCTTCGCCTCGCTTCCCTACCGGATCATGCACGAGTTCCAGATCCCGCTGTACGAGAAGATGCGCGAGCGGGACGCCAAATTCTACGCCGATCTCCAAAAGGCGGGCTTCATGCTCGACTGGGGCGCCGACGGCTCCGGCCTGTTCATGAAATATCTGCGCCGCGGCTCCGGCTACTATATCGACGTGGGCGCCTGCGACCTCGTCATCGATGGCAGCATCAAGCTGAAATCCGGTTCCGACGTCAGCCACCTGACCGAGGATGCCGTGGTGCTGAAGGACGGTACGGTGCTTCCGGCCGATCTCGTCGTCTACGCCACAGGCTACGGTTCGATGAACGGCTGGGCGGCCGACCTCATCTCGAAGGACGTCGCCGACAAAGTCGGCAAGGTCTGGGGTCTCGGCTCCGATACGCCGAAAGATCCGGGTCCATGGGAGGGCGAGCAGCGCAACATGTGGAAGCCGACGCAGCAGGAGGCGCTCTGGTTCCACGGCGGCAACCTGCATCAGTCGCGGCACTATTCGCAGTATCTTTCGCTGCAGTTGAAAGCGCGCTGCGAAGGCATATCGACGCCCGTCTATGGCCTCCAGGAACGCCACCACCTTTCCTGATCGGCAAGATGCCAGCCGGAGAAGTCCGGCTGGCATCGGGCGTGGCCTGGTTGGCGGGCCAGATCCCGGGCGGGATCAAGTGCTCCCCGGAAAAATCCGCAGGAGCGTCTCTCTTTGCTCCCAGATCATGACCGCTCCGCTCAGCGCCATGAAGCCGACCACGATCGCGCGGAAATTCAGCTCGCTCATGTTCGTCAGCACCCGCTTGGCGAGCCAGTTGGAGAGAAGCGCTCCCAGCCCGGCGGCGATGCCGAACAACAGCAGCTTGCCTGTCAACGCTCCGAGTGCCGTATATGTGCGGAGCTTGGCGAGATGCATGGGTAAGGAGATCGCGGTCTTGGTCCCTACCATCTTTTCCTTGGTAATGCCGGCATTGAGATAGAGCGTGTTCAGGATCGGCCCGATGGCTCCGATCAGGCCGGAAAGAAAGCCGACGACGAATTGTGCCGGGAAAAACCACCAGGTAGCTACCGCAAAGGTCCTTTCCCGCCGGCCGAAGCCGTATTGGAATATTGTCGAGATCAGGAACAGGCCGACGACGATCTGAAGCCATTCCGCCGAGGTGTTGGAGAAGGCGGCGGCGCCGAGGACGCCGCCGAGCGCCGCGCCGGGGAGACCCCAGGCGGCGACGCGCCATTCGATATCCCCAAAAAAAATCAGGATGCGCCCGCCTCCCGCAATGAGGGTGGCGACAGCCACCACGGGAGCGACGGCCTGGGCACCGGCGATGAAGCCGATGAGCGGCACGAGAAGCATGGCTCCACCTCCGCCGCCGATCGTAGAAACGATCCAGGCGATGAAACCCGAGGCGGCGAGGAGAAGATAATCCATCATGTCGAACTTGCCCTCAGGCGAGCCGGATCAGACAAGGAGATCCGCGGAAACGTCGTCCGCGAACCTACCGATTAGGTGTCCGCGCGCGGCTCCCGGGCATCCTACCCGAGTTCTATGTAATCCGGATAACGCGCCGCGATGTCGTCGATCATCGACAACGTGCCGGAGAGGTGGGTCTTCATCGCTTGCGCTGCCTCGACCGGCGCACCCTTTTCGATCCCTTCGATGATCATGTCGTGGGTGTCCACCACACGTTTGGTGCCGACATTGACGAGATTGAGGCGCCGCAGACGATCGATATGGCCGCTGTGGCGGCGGATGATCGGCCAGATGTGCTCCAGCCCCGCTTCCTCGAAGATGATGAAGTGAAACGCACGGTCGGCCGCCAGAAACTCCGCATGTTCCTTCGAAGCGAGGGCTTTCAGCTTGGTGTTCGCCACTCGCAGCCGGTCTGCGATCTGTCCCCTGTTGGCCTTTTCCGCCAGATTGAAGACGGCTTCCTGCTCGACCGCGCGGCGCATGAGGTGGGTCTGGCGGGCCAGATTGATATCGATTTTGGAGACCAGCGTCGCATATTGGGGGTAGACGGTGACGAGGCCTTCCTCCTCCAGGCGCATCAGCGCGTCACGCACCGGCGTCTGGCTGAGACCGAACTGTTTCTGCAGTTCGACACGCGAGAGCGCCGTACCGGGGGCGAGGTCGAGCGCGAGGATCCTCTCGCGAAGATATTCCACGATTTGCGGCGCGATCTGCCGGGTGCGGTCAAGGCCGCTGCGATGTTTGGCAGCCGGAGCTTCCGATGTCAAAAATCCAATCCTCCAGGACGGTTCCCGATCCTGTAATAATGCATTAATGTGTTAGTGTGAAGTGGATCTCGCCGGCCGGCCTCCCCGGCAGGACAGGAAGGATCGCCGTGCCCGAGAAGTCGCCCATCCTCGAAAGCCTAGCCGAAGCCCGCCCGTCGAGCTATGCCGATCAGGTCTACGGGCGCATCCTGCACGACATATTGAACGGCATCTTTCAACCGGGCGCACGTCTGCCGACAGAGAACGAACTCGCCGAACGCTTCGGCGTCTCGCGGCCGGTGGTCCGCGAGGCGCTTGCGCGCCTGCGGGTCGACGGCCTCGTGGAAGCGCGGCGCGGCAGCGGCACCTATGTCTTGAGCAGGCCCTCGCAAGATCTGCCGAACCTGGCCGACCTGGAGGATATTTCGCGCTTCCTGCGCTATCAGGAGCTTCGCTTCTACGTGGAAGGCCAGGCGGCAGCACTGGCAGCGGAGCGGCGCACGGAAAAGCAGCTTGCCGCCATTCTCGAGGCCCATGAGGCCTTCGCCCATGAGGTCGGCCGTGGGGCCTTCCTGCCGGAAAGCGACAGGCGTTTCCATCTTGCGATCTGCGAGGGGACGGGAAACGAGTTTTTCGCCAAGGCGCTGGAGGGCCCGGAGGTTTCGCTGACCAGCTTCATGAACGTTTCGCTTGCCCTCACCCGGTCCGGATCGCAGGCACGTGCCCGCCGGGTCATTGCCGAACATGCCGAGATCGTCGAAGCGATCCGCACGAAAGATGCCGTATGGGCGCGGGTGGCGATGGAAACGCACATCATCAACGCGCGCCGACGGATGACGGACGGTACAATCGACTCCTGATAGGTAAATATATTTTACAAATCGTTGGCCATGTTGTAATGAAAACCGACTTATGGAGGAGGTTCTCATGCAAACTCGACTTGGTGCCCGTGATTACGCAGCTTCGGTGGTGGCGGTCCCGCCCATCGCGCTGAATGCGGATCTGACGGTGAACGCCGACGCCAACCGGGCGATCATTCGTCATATCGAGGCAGGCGGGGTGCGCATTCTCCTCTATGGCGGAAATGCCAACCTCTATCATTTCGGCCTGGACGACTATCGCGCGGGCATGGAGGCGGTGATCGCGGCTGCTGCGCCGCAGACCGGTCTCATAACGTCGATCGGTCCGGATTTCGGCAAGGCCATGGCGCAGGCGCCGATCGCCCGCGACCTGGGTTTCAAGAACGTGATGCTGCTCCCGACCCAATTCCCGGCAGATCCCGCCGGTGTCGCCAATGGCGTGCGCCGCCTCGCGGCGATTCTCGGCCATGGCCTCGTGCTCTATCTGAAGCGGGAGAATTATGTCGATCCGGACGAGCTTGCCCGCCTCGTCTCCGAAGGCGCCGTCGATTTCGTCAAATATGCGGTGGAGCGGGCCGATCCGGCGCAGGACGCCTATCTCGATGCCGTCATAGGGGCGATCGGAAAAGACCGGATGGCGAGCGGCATGGGCGAAACGCCGATCCACGATCATCTCGGCCGCCGCGCACTGACGACCTATACTTCGGGCGCGGTCTGCATTGCCCCTTCGGCCGCGATGGAGCTCCTTACGCTCTACAAGGCCGGGCGCGGCGCCGAGGCATTGGAGCTCAGCCAGCCGTTTCTGGAGTTCGAGAGAGTTCGCACGGACCTTGGCGGCTTGCAGGTGCTTCATGACGGCATGCGGCTGGCGGGGATCGCCGACACGGGCCCGCTGATGCCCATGATCTCCAATCTGGGTGCTGCGAAGCTTGACCCCGTCGGCGCCGCGGTGGAGGCGTTGAAGGCGGCGGAAGCCGCCTGCCTGATGCGCTCCGGAAAGGCAGCGGCGGCGGCTTCAGCCTGAGTTGACACTTTTGTGTGGACACACTAATACATTAGTGCGCTAGTGCGGATGCGGTGCCGGAGGACTACGAGGCCGAAAACGGCCCGCCGCAACGTCCTGGTCTTTACCGAGGAGGAGAAAGAAATGACCATCCGCTATTGTACCCGCGCCGTGGCGCTCTTGACCGCGACGCTCTTTTCCGGCGTCGCGATGGCCGCCGAAGGCGAGGTGAAGATCGTATTGCCGGAGCAGCCGGCCAACCTCGATCCCTGTCGCTCCATCAGGTCGGATATCGGCCGCATCATCAATTCCAACATTACCGAGACCCTGACCGTCATCGACACGGAGAAGGGCACCGTCGGCCCCTGGCTTGCTGAAAAATGGGAGCAGGTGGACGATCTGACCTGGCGTGTGCATCTCAAGAGCGGCGTCAAGTTTCAGGACGGCGCGGCGTTCGATGCCGAAGCGGTGGTCAAGTCCATCAACCGCCTGATGAACCCCGGCCTCACCTGCGACAGCCGCTCGAAATTCGGCGACGTCAAGCTGACGCCGAAGGCGGTCGATGCGCAGACGGTGGAGATCTCCTCCGACAGCCCGGTGCCGATCATGCCGACGCTGCTCGGCACCGTGCAGATCGTCTCCCCCAACATGCCGTTCGACAAGGAAAGCAACGATCCCGTCGGCACGGGACCCTATGTGGTCGAAAGCAAGTCCAACGAGCAGATCGTCCTGAAGCGTCACGATGCTTACTGGGGCGCCAAGCCGGACGTCACGCGCGCAACCTATGTCTGGCGCAGCGAGTCGGCCATCCGGGCGGCCATGGTCGAATCCGGCGAAGCGGACATGACCCCATCCATCGCCGTGCAGGACGCCACCAATGCCGAGTCTGACTTTGCCTATCTGAACTCCGAGACGACCCGCATGCGCATCGATGCGCAGATCCCGCCGCTCGATGATGTCCGCATCCGCAAGGCGCTCAACATGGCTATCGACTGGGACGGCATGGGCGAAGCGCTGTTCGGCAAGGACGTCCTGCGGGCCTCGCAAATGGTCGTTCCGGGCGTGCGCGGCCACAATCCCGATATCAAGCCATGGACCTACAATCCCGAAGAGGCGATGAAGCTGGTCGAGGAAGCCAAGGCCGCAGGCGCTCCGGTCGACAAGGAGATCGTGCTGATCGGGCGCAACGGCTTCTTCCCGAACTCGGCCGAAAGCCTCGAAGCGATGCGATCCATGTGGCAGGAGATCGGGCTCAACGTCTCGATACGCCAGCTCGAAGCGGCCGACTGGGTGCGCTATCTCGACAAGCCCTTCCCGGAGGGACGCGGGCCGACGCTTTTCCAGCAGCAGCACGACAACAATACGGGCGACGCCGGGTTTACCGCTCCGGTCATGTATCTGAGCGAGGGACAATATTCGACGATCGCCGATCCCGACCTCGACGTCGTGTTGAAGAAAGCCATGGCCGCGACCGGCGACGAGCGTGAAAAGCTGTTTCAGGAGGTCTTCGCGAAGGTGCACGACGAAATCGTCGCAGACGTGCCGATGTACCACATGATCGGCTATGTCCGCGTCGGCTCGCGCCTCGACTGGAAGCCGGATCTCAAGACGAACAGCGAGATCGCGCTCTCCGAGATCCATTTCAAGGACTGACGAACCCGACCTGCCGCCGCGGCGTGTCTCACGTCGCGGCGCCCTCCTTGATTACGGTGGAAAGGAAACGCCGTGTTCGCTTTCATTCTCAGACGCGCCGGCCAGAGCCTGATCGCGGTGATCGGACTTCTGGTGCTCGTCTTCTTCCTCTCGAGGCTTACCGGCGATCCGGCCTATCTCTATCTGCCGCTCGATTCTTCCGAAGCGCAGCGTCAGGCCTTCTCGGAGACGCACGGCTTCAACGATCCTCTTGTCGTGCAATTCGGCCGTTACCTTGTCGATCTCGCCCGATTCGATTTCGGGGACGCGCTGAGCCGCAACCGGCCGGCCATGGAAGTCGCGCTCGAGGCCTTTCCGCAAACGCTGAAGCTCGCCGTGATCGCGATCGTTCTTTCTCTCTGTTTCGCCGTCGTCGTCGGGTCGCTTGCCGCGGCACGCCCGAACAGCCTGTTCGACAAGATCGCGAGCACCGCGTCGCTTGCGGGCGCCAGCGCCCCGGATTTCTGGGTTGCGATCGTGGCGATCCTTGTCTTCTCCGTCGGACTGGGCCTGCTTCCGACCTCCGGGACGGGAACGGCGCTGCATTGGATCATGCCGATCTTCGTTCTGACCCTCAGACCCTTCGGCCTGCTGGTCCAGGTCGTTCGCGGCACGATGATGGGTGCGCTTGCCTCGCCCTATGTGAAGACGGCGCGGGCCAAGGGCGTGAACCGGTCCCGGATCGTCTTCCGTCACGCCCTGCGCAACTCGCTGCTCCCGGTCATCACCGTCGCCGGCGACCTTGCCGCCAGCCTCGTCAACGGCGCCGTCGTCGTGGAAACCATCTTCGGCTGGCCGGGGATCGGCAAGCTCATGATCGACGCGATCGTGCGGCGCGACTTCGCGCTCATCCAGGCGACGGTGCTGGTGACGGCGATTGCCATTTTCGTTCTGAACATCGCGATAGACCTCGTCTATGCGCGGCTCGATCCACGCATAAGGTTTGAAACGAGATGAGCGCGACGGCCATGACGACTTCCGCCGATACCCCCGAGACGAAAGTCTCGCGTTTTCAGATACTGCGCCTCATCAGCCGGAACTGGCTGGCGCTCGCCGCGGTGATCTTCCTGCTGCTCGTGGTCGCATGCGCCGTCTTCGGTCCGTGGCTGATGGGCGACCTCATCGACAAACCCAATTTCCGCGCCCGAAACATGGCGCCGTTCAGCCTGTCCCAGGGTTGGACTTACGTGCTCGGCGCCGACACGCTCGGCCGCAGCCTGCTCGCGCGGCTCGTGGTGGGTGCGCAGAACACGATCGGCATCGCGTTCTTTGCGGTGTTCTGCTCGGTCGTGATCGGCGGCATGCTCGGCTTGATTGCCGGCTATTCGCGAGGCGCCGCCGGCACGATGATCATGCGCGGTGCTGACATCGTGATGAGCTTTCCTTCGCTGCTTTTGGCGCTGATCGTCCTCTTCAGCCTTGGCCCTTCCGTCACCAATCTCATACTGGTGCTCGCGATCACCCGCGTGCCGATCTATCTGCGCACAACGCGTGCGGAAGTGCTCGAGGTGAGAGAGCGGATGTTCGTCAGCGCCGCCGTCGCGCTCGGCGCCAACCACACGCGCATCCTTTTCCGTCACATCGCGCCGATCGTGCTGCCGACGCTGGTCACGATCGGCGCCATCGACTTCGCAACCGTTGTTCTTGCCGAGTCGTCGCTGAGCTTCCTCGGCCTCGGCATACAGGCGCCTGAGTTCACCTGGGGCGCCATGGTCGCCACCGGCCGCGGCTATCTCTCGACCGCCTGGTGGATCGCCTTCTGGCCCGGACTCGCGATCCTCTTGACGACGCTTTCGCTCAATATCCTGTCGAGCTGGTGGCGCACCTATGCCGATCCGCAGCAGCGCTGGCGGATCGAACTCGCCCGCTCCAAGAAGGGCATTCCGGAGAAACGCAAATGACCGGCCCACACCTCCTCGAGGTCAAGGATCTGACCGTGGATTTCCTGTCGCTCGGCGGTGCCTTCCGTGCGACGAGCGGGGTCAGCTTTCATGTCGACGCCGGCGAGACGCTCGTGATCCTGGGCGAGTCCGGCTCCGGCAAGTCGGTCAGCGCCAGTGCGATCATGGGGCTCATCGACACGCCTCCGGGCGATATCTGCGCCGGGTCGGTCGCCTATCGCGGACGCGATCTCTCCTCGCTTTCCGAGGGGGAGCGGCGGGACCTCAACGGCCGCAGGATCGCGATGATCTTCCAGGACCCGCTGTCGCATCTGAACCCCGTCTATACGATCGGCTGGCAGCTGGAGGAGGTCTTCACTGTCCACGGAGTGGCGAGCGGTGCCGAGGCTCGGCAGAGGGCGATCGAGATATTGGGGCGCGTGGGCATCCCGGAGCCGGAGAAGCGCATCGATCAGTATCCGCACCAGTTTTCCGGCGGCCAGCGCCAGCGCATCATGATCGGCATGGCGATCGCGCTCAGGCCGGAAATCCTGATTGCCGACGAGCCGACGACGGCGCTCGACGTGAGCGTGCAGGCGCAGATCCTCGAGCTTTTGAAGAAGCTGCAGGCCGAAGACGGCCTTGCCATCATCATGATCACCCATGACCTCGAGGTGGCCGCGAACATGGCCGACCGGGTGATCGTCATGAAGTCCGGCCGCATCGTGGAGGAGGGCGAAGCCCGCGCCGTCTTCGAAAATCCCGCCCACAGCTATACGCGGACGTTGATCAACGCCCTCCCGCATGCCGATGATAGAGCGCCGCCGAGGCCGGCGAGGCCGGCCGGGAAACCGATCCTGGAAGTGAAGAACATCGACAAGTTCTATACGCTCTCGTCCGGGTTTTTTGCGAAGCCGGCGCGATTGCATGCGGTCAAGAACCTGAGCTTCGACGTCGCAGCCGGCGAGACGATCGGGATCGTTGGCGAGAGCGGCTCCGGCAAGTCGACCGTCGCACGCGTGCTTCTGGGCCTGAACGAGGCTTCCGGCGGCGAGGCGCTGTTTCACGGACGCGACGTCCTGAAGATGGACCGCAAGCAACTGCTGGCCTTCCGCCGGAAGGTGCAGATGGTGTTTCAGGACCCCTATAGTTCGATGAACCCGCGCATGACGGTGTTCGACATCGTCTCGGAGCCGTGGCGCATCCACAAGGACATTCTGGAGAAGACGCGCTGGCGCGACCGTGTCACCGAATTGCTGGGGCTCGTCGGCCTGAACCCCGAGCACGCCAAACGCTATCCGCACCAGTTCTCAGGGGGCCAGCGGCAGCGCATCGCCATTGCCCGGGCGCTTGCCTGCGATCCGGAGCTCGTCGTCTGCGACGAGGCCGTCTCGGCGCTCGACGTCTCGGTGCAGGTGCAGGTCATCGACCTTCTGGCGGAATTGCGTGACCGGCTGGGCCTCGCCTACATCTTCATAACCCATGATCTGCCGATCGTTCGTCACTTTGCCGATCGCATCATCGTCATGAAGAGCGGCGAGATCGTCGAGCATGCGACGACGGAAGAGATCTTCCGCAATCCGCAACATGCCTATACGCGCCAGCTCATCAATGCGACTCCGAAGCCGAAGTGGCAGACAGCCGCCGACGCGGCATGAAGAAGATCGCCCTGCCTGCGGTGGTCGCAGGAGCCCTGTTGATGGGGGCAAATTCCCTGGTCGCGGCGATGGACGGCGTCATCGTGCGCTTCGTGGCCGGGGAGGTCCACCCGATCGGCATCGTCTTCTTCCGTAACCTTGCCAGCCTGATCGCGCTCTATCTGCTGCTGTGCCGCCGCGGCTTTCCGCTCGGCATCGCGCAATCCAGCGGTCGGGCGATGCATTTCTCCGTCCATGCGATCAGGGCCGTCATCAAGCTTCTTGCGCTCGTCGCGGCCTTCATTGCCGTCACCGAGATACCTTTGGCCTCCGCGACCGCGATCGCCTTCACCATGCCTCTCTTCGTCGCGCTCGGGTCGGTACTTTTCCTCGGTGAGCGGTTCTCGGCCGCCCGGGTCTTCGGCCTCGTTGCCGGCTTCGCCGGTATTCTGATCGTCGTCAGGCCGGGCGCCGCAACCTTCCAGTCAGGCGCGGCCTGGGCGCTGGCGTCAGCGGTCGGTCTCGCCATCGTCGCGTTGTTGATGAAGGTTTCGGCCGAGCGTGAGGACCCGCTCAGCATCGCCTGGCTGAACCTGCTCGTGACGGTCCCGGTGGCTTTCGTCATGGCTCTGCCTTTCTGGCAGACGCCTTCGCTGTTCAGCCTCGCGCTGATGACGCTGCAGGGCATCGGCGGCCTTTTCGCCCAGCTATCCTTCGCGAGGGCAATGAAGCTCGCCGACGCTTCGCTGCTGGTTATCGTGGATTTCATCCGGCTGCCGATCGCCCTCATCCTTGGCCTCGTGCTCTTCGGCGAGCCGATCCGGCTGGAGGTCGTGATCGGCGGAGCGATCATCCTCGGGGCGATCGCGTTGCTCTTTCACCGCGAGGGGAAGAGGCGAGGATAGGGGCGGGGCCGCGAGCGTGCCCGGCCCGCAGCCGCATCACGCGCTTCGGCTCTCGAAATGCTCCACCAATGCGGCGACCATGCTGTCGCCCATCTGTTGCCGCGTCTCGCGCGTGCCGCTACCCATGTGCGGCGACAGGACGACGCGCGGGTCGGTGCGGAGCGCTTCCGGGACGAAGGGCTCCTTCTCAAAGACGTCGAGGGCCACGCCGGCGATCCCGTTTCCGGCCAGCGCCGTGATGAGCGCCTGTTCGTCGACGATCGTGCCGCGCGAGACGTTCACCAGATAGCCTTCCGAGCCAAGGCTCGCGAGCACGGCGGCATTGACGAGGCCGATCGTCTCGGGACTCGCAGGACAGGTGACGATCAGGAGATCGGCCCAGGCCGCGAGCGCCCCGATGCCGTCGAAGTAGGGAAGGTCGACAGGCTTCCGTCTCGGGCCGTAATAGGCGGTCGGCGCTCCCATCACGCTCAGCCGGGCGGCGACCGCCGAGCCGATATGTCCAAGCCCGACGATCCCCGTCTTCATCGATCTCAGCGAGCGGCCGAGCGGGAAGGCGCTCTCGCCCCACTTGCCCTCGCGCACGAAATCGTGGCCGCGCATGAGGCCGCGCGTGGCCGAAATGCTCAGTGCAAGCGCAAGATCGGCGACATCCTCGGCAAGGATCTTCGACGTGTTGCGGACGACGACGCCACGGGCATGCGCGGTCTCGACATCGATGCCGTCGAGACCGGCGCTGTAGCTGGAGATGATCTCCAGCGCCGGCAGGCGGTCGAGCATGGCCGCATCGATATGGGCGTGCCTGACGGCGATGCCGCGAATACGCGCTCCGTACTCGGAAAGAAACGGCCCGATCGCCGAGGCATCCCTCGGCAGCCGGACGGTATTGAAGGTTTCCTTCAGTTCCAGATCGGTCTTTTCCGGCAGCTCGGCGGCCTGAAGGATGGTGATGTCCCGGAGCATCGTCATGCCTAGCGTCCCTTGGTCCGGCGCCAGGCTGCGAATTCGGTCTTCGTCTCATCCTTGGTGGCGGGATAGAGGCCGATGATGGAGCGGCCCTTCAGGACTTCCTCGGTGACGAAGTCTTCGAAGGCCGTCATCTCGACGGCTTCGGCGGCGATCTCGTCGGCAAGATGCGCGGGGACGACGACCACGCCTTCGCGATCCCCGACGACGACGTCTCCCGGCCAGACGGCGACGTCGCCGCAGCCGATCGGAACGTTGATGTCGAGCGCCTGGTGCAGCGTCAGGTTCGTCGGCGCGGAAGGACGGCTGTGATAGGCGGGGATGTCGAGCTCGCCGATTTCCGGGCTGTCCCGGAAACCGCCGTCGGTGACGACGCCGGCGACGCCGCGCACCATCAGCCGCGAAACCAGGATCGAACCCGCGGAAGCCGCCCGCGGATCCTTCCGGCTATCCATCACCATGACGAAACCGGGTGGGCACTTCTCCACGGCCGCGCGCTGCGGGTGTTCGGGATTTTGAAAGGCGGAAAGCTGGTTCAGGTCTTCTCGCGCCGGGATGTATCGAAGGGTAAAGGCCTGGCCGACCATGTTCTTCGCCTTCGGCGCGACCGGACGAACGTCCTGGATGAACTGGTTGCGCAGGCCGCGCTTGAAGAGGGCGGTGCACAAGGTGGCGCAGCTTACGCCTTCGAATTTCCTGCGTGTCTCGTCGGACAGAACATAGGTGGTCATGTTTCCTCCCTGGAAAGTTCGTGAAATCAGAAAATGTCGGGCTCGCCCACGGCTGTTCCGAAGGCGGTTTCGAGAAAGTCGAAGTCGCAGCCTTCATTGGCCTGCTTGATGTGCTTCGAGAACATCCAGCCATAGCCTCGTTCGTATTTGTCGGCGGGGCGCGTCCATGCGGCCCGCCGCATCGCCAATATCTCCTCGTCGACCAGCATGTCGATCGTCCGGTTCGGCACGTCGACGCGGATGATGTCTCCGGTCCTGACGAGCGAAAGGGGCCCGCCGACATGGGACTCCGGCGCCACGTGCAGAATGCAGGCGCCGTAGCTCGTCCCGCTCATGCGGGCGTCGGAGATGCGCAGCATATCGCGATAGCCCTGCTTCAGGATCTTTTTCGGGATCGGCAGCATACCCCATTCCGGCATGCCGGGCCCGCCCTTGGGCCCCGCATTTCTGAGGATGAGCACGTGGTCGGGCGTGACGTCGAGATCCTCGTCGTCGATGGCGGCCTTCATCTCCGGATAGCTGTCGAAGACGAGCGCCGGCCCCTCATGGACCCGCAGCCGCTCCTCGCAGGCGGACGGCTTCACGACGCAGCCATCCGGCGCCAGATTGCCCTTGAGGACGGCCAGCGAGCCTTCATGATAGATCGGGTTGGAAAGCGGCCGGATGACGTCGGAATTGTGCACCTCCGCCCCTTCGAGCGTTGCCCCCAACGGAAATCCGCTCACCGTCATCGCGTCGAGATGCAACAGCTCCTTCATCTCCGCCATCAGCGCGCGCAGGCCGCCGGCATAATAGAAATCCTCCATGAGGTACTGCTTGCCGGAAGGCCTGATATTGGCGATGACGGGCGTCGTGCGGCTGATCCCGTCGAGATCTTCGAGCGTCAGCGGCACCCCGGCCCGTCGCGCCATGGCGATGAGATGCACCACGGCATTGGTCGAACAGCCGGTCGCCATTGCTACGGCACTCGCATTTGCGACCGACTTCTCGGTGATGATCTTCTCAGGTCCCAGCTTCTCGTGAACCATCTCGACGATCCGCCTGCCGCATCGCGTGCTCATACGGATGTGGTTGGCGTCGGCTGCGGGGATCGAGCTGGCGCCGGGAAGCGTCAAACCGAGCGACTCGGCGATCGCCGTCATCGTGCTTGCCGTTCCGAAGGTCATGCAATGGCCGTAGGAGCGGGCGATCCCCTCCTCCACGCCGATCCATTGCTCATCCGTTATCGTTCCCGCGCGGCGCTCGTCCCAATACTTCCATGCATCCGAGCCGGAGCCGAGATGCTCGCCCTTGTAGTGCCCGCGCAGCATCGGGCCGGACGGCAGGAAGATCATCGGGAGGCCGGCGCTGATCGCACCCATGACGAGGGCAGGCGTGGTCTTGTCGCACCCGCCCATCAGTACGGCCCCGTCGATCGGGTGGCCGCGCAGCAATTCCTCGGCCTCCATGGCCAGGAAGTTTCGATAGAGCATCGTCGTCGGCTTGAGCGAGCTTTCCGAGAGCGACTGCACCGGCAGTTCGACGGGAAACCCGCCGGCCTGCAGCACGCCGCGTTTCACGTCGTCGATCCGGTGCTTGAAATGAGCGTGGCACGGATTGAGATCCGACCATGTGTTCAGGATGGCGATGATCGGCTTCTCGCCCCAGTCCTTGGCGTCGTAGCCCATCTGCATCAGGCGGGAGCGGTGACCGGAAGAGCGCAGGTCATCGGGGGCAAACCACCGTGCGCTACGAAGTGTGGATGTCATTGGCTTGGATATTCCCGACAGGTGGATCTTCCACGCGGGTGTAGCATGGCGGGAAACAGGGCGCAATACACTAATGCATTAGTGTAGATCTGGCGGGCCGGGAGCAGCCTCCAGTGCTCCGGCCACGTTCCAACTCAATGCGTCGTCAGCACCTTCACTCCGCCCCTCCGCTCCAGGACGTCGACCACGACCTGGGATCTCGACCGTCTCAGGGCGATGTCGACCATGCCCGAACCGACCCGCAGCCGTTTCAGCACGACCTCGTCCAGGAAGGGCGGGAGCGTCGGCTCGTTCAGGGTGACATGCATCCTGCCGGCATCGAAGCCGAGTCCGATCATCGACTGGAGCAGATAGAGGGGGGCAGCCGCCGCCCAGGCCTGCGGGACGCAGGAAACCGGATAGAAGGTCGGCCCGCGGGCGCGCTGGCGCGCGAAGCCGCAAAATAGCTCCGGCAGACGTCTGAGGTCGGTGTAGGTGGAGGCCGCGAACAGCCCTTCGAAGATGCTCGCCGCCTCGGCTTGAAAGCCGTAGCGCACGAAGCCTGCCGCGATCAGCGCATTGTCGTGCGGCCAGACGGAGCCGTTATGGTAGCTCATCGGATTGTAACGCGCCTCCGAAGCGGCGATCGTGCGCACGCCCCAGCCGCAGAAGGAGGATTGCGCCATCAGCGTCGACACTACCCTGCCGGCGCGCTCCGGCAGGGCGATGCCGGTGAAGAGCGCATGGCCTGCATTGGAGGAGCGGACGCGGCAGGGGTTCTTTTCCCCGTCGAGGGCCAGCGAATAGGTTCCAAGCTCATCGTCGAAAAAGGCCGTGTCGAACCGGATGCGCAGCTCTTCGGCCCGTCGTTCGAGCCTCAGCGCATCCTCGACATGGCCGAGCTTGCGCGACAGCCGCGCGGCCGCCTGCCAGGCGCCGAAGACATAGGCCTGTACCTCGGCGGTCGCGATCGGCCCCGAGGCCAGATTGCCCCCGGCATGGAAGATCGAATCGTGGCTGTCCTTCCAGCACTGGTTCACCAGGCCCTTTGCGGTGCGGCTTCCATATTCGACGAAGCCGTCGCCGTCGCGGTCGCCGAAACGGTCGATCCAGTCAAGCGCCGCCACCACGTTCGGCCAGAGGTTCCGCACGGTATCGAGATCGCCGGTGCGATCGAGATAGGCGCCGGCAAGCATGATGAAGAGAGGGGTCGAGTCGATGCTGCCGTAATAGCGCCGGAAGGGCACCTCGCCGAGTTCCGCCATTTCGCCGTAGCGCATCTCATGCAGGATCTTGCCCGGCTCCGCATCGGCGGCGGGGTCGAAATCGGTCGCCTGATTGGCGGCAAGATGCCTGAGCACGCCTTTCGCGATTTCCGGGTCCAGCCACAGTGTTTCGAGTGCGGTGATGAGCGCGTCGCGGCCGAAGACGGTGCTGAACCAGGGGATGCCGGCGTAAGGGTAGGGACCTTCGGGTGTCTCCGTAAGCAGCATGTAGAGGTCGGTGACGCTGCGCCTCACCGCCTCGTTGAACACGGCGTTGGAGGTCACGACCGCGGCGGCGCGCGAGGCGGAATAGCGCAACGCCCTCCTGGCATCGCGCAACGCCAGAAAGAAGGTGAAGGCCGGAGGGTGCGGATTGTCTTCGAGACTGTTGCAGGCGATTTCGATGAAGATCGATTGCGCCTGATGCGGTGCGAGTTCGACGACAAAGCTCGCCTCCCGTCCGGTGAGCCTCTGCGGCTCCGGATCGAAGCGGAGCGTCGTGCTGCGGGTCTGGCCGTCGAGGCCGTCATAGGCCAGGACGACCCGGGCGTTGCCGACCAGCGCGCTGTGATGGGTGCCGCGGCGTCGCCTGGGGGTGCCACGCACCTCGAAAAGGTCGGCGAAGTCGGCGGCGAAGGACAATTCGACCTGCAGCCTTCTCGGCACTTCATCGAAGTTTCGGAGGACCAGGCGTTCGTAGCAGGCCTCCTGCCAGAGGAACCGGGTACGCCGCACGTGAATGAGGTCATGCTTCAAGACCTCGCCGCCGGGATCGAGCACGAGAGCCGGGTTGGTGAGATCGCAGTCGAGCGTGGCATTGTCGTCCCTGAGCGTGGAACTCAGCAACAGCGACCGGGCGCCGTTCAATGTCAGCACGAACTCCGACAGATGGCGGGTGTCGCGGTGGAAGATCCCCTCCGGATTGGAAGGAGAGGAAAACGCATCGCCGTTGTGGTCGAACACTGCGAAGGTATCGCCGTGTTTCAGCGATCTGGAGCTTCGCTCGTAACGCGAGACCGCTGCGGGTCCCAGGTCGTCCGCAGATGTCACGTCGGGAGCGGCTTCGGCCGGCCCCCCGGAGAGGTTGGTTCCCATCGGATCGGTCTCCGTTGCATCGGAGCAGGGTGAGGGTGGTGCGTGCCGTTTTCCGCCCGCATCCCGCTCTCGCTCCTCGAGTAGATCACGATGCGTTCAGGTCGATCAGAACTCATCCGTGATCCGGTATCAGGCGACCCTGGCAGAGCCGGGGCCGGCACCGCTTTCGTTCGCCGCATGGATCGGCATGACCCTTTGAGCGCCGCCTGCCAGGGCGCGATAGAGATCCAGATAGTCATCTGCCATGCGTCGGGCGGTGAAGCGTCTGTCGAAGGTCGCCCGGACCGTGTGGCGATCGAGCCGGTCGAGATCGTGGACCGCCTTCACGGCCTCCTCCATGCTGTCGACGATGAAGCCGGACACGGCGTGGTCGATCACCTCCGGCACCGCGCCGCAGCGGAAGGCGACCACCGGCGTGCCGCAGGCCATCGCCTCGATCATCACCAGCCCGAATGGTTCGGGCCAATCGATCGGGAAGAGGAGGGCGCGTGCATTTCCGAGGAACTCGCCCTTCTGACATTCGTCGATTTCGCCGATGAATTCGACATTCGGATAGCGCCGGACAAGCGGCTCGATCTCGTTCAGCCAGTAGGCCTCGTCCGCTTTGTCGACCTTGGCGGCGATTTTCAGGGGCATGCCGACCCGGGCAGCGATTTCGATCGCGCGGTCGGGCCGCTTTTCGGGCGAGATGCGGCCAAGGAAGGCGAGATAATCGCCCCTCGGCTGGCCGGTGAAGGGAAGGACGTCAGGAGCCAGACCATGATGGACCGTCGCGACCCAATTGACCGGCGGCATCGGTTTTCGCTGGTCGTCGGAGATCGAAATCAGGGGAACATCCGGGAATGCGGCGTAGAAGGGCTGGAGGTCGGGCAGATCGAGGCGGCCGTGCAGCGTCGTCACCGTCTTTCCTGCGAGGCTGCGAACGAGGGGAAAATGCAGGAGATCGATGTGGAAGTGCAGGACGTCGAAGCCGTTGGCCTGCCGGCGCACTTCCTCCAGCATCAGCATGTGATAGGGGATAGGATCCTGAACCGCAGGGTTCAATCTCAGCGCCATATCCGAGCAGGGGATGAGCTTTGCCGAGGTCATCGAGTCGCCGCTCGCGAAGAGCGTGACCTCATGGCCCTGTCGGACGAGCTCTTCCGTCAGGTGGTGAACGACGCGCTCGGTTCCGCCGTAGAGCTTCGGCGGGACACGTTCGAACAGCGGTGCGATCTGGGCTATCTTCATGAACGACGCTCCTTTGGATCGGGATGTCATGAAGCGTTGTGGGCCTCCATTGTGAACCTCCGGGGGCCGGACGACATCTATGATCTAGTCGATGCGCCGTGCTCTTCAAGAGCAACGGCGAACCGACGCGACCGGATGATCACGGATCTGTTCTTTATGGAGGTGGGGGCTCAGGCCGCTCTTGCCGCCTCCACGAAAGCCGCGATCTTGTCGATATCCTTGCGAAAGCCGCCTCCGGGAAGCGGCTGGTTCGTGTGGGTGAGGGAATCGTCCGCCCAGGGGCGGACGGCTTCGATGGCCGCCTGAACGTTTTCCGGCTTGAATATGCTCTTCCTCAACGGTCAGGCCGCTGAACGGCACCTGGCAGATCGGCGCATCGGCGGACGCGCCGGAAGGCTTCGACCTCGGTTATTTCGCCTTCCCGCCTGAGAGCAGCCAAATAGCTACGGCCCTATGTGAAGAGCGGGCCGGCCAGCGATCACATGCGGCAGCTACCACCTCGATCTCGACCAACCATTCCGGGACAAGGGTTTCGGCCACGATCGCAGTTGTCGGGATACGACGATTGCCCAAAGCCGCAATGCGGACATTCTGGTTCGCCTCGGCATAAGAGGCATCGCGCAAGTAGCTCGTCAACCGCACAATATTGTCGGTCGTCATGTTTGCTTCGGCGAGGATGCGCCGGATATTGGACCAGATCAGCGATAGCTGTTCTTCCAGGCTGTCTGGAGCCTTCCCTTCGGGATCAAGCCCCATAGTGCCACTGACAAACAGAAACCGTGCCGCGCCGCTCACCTCCATCGCATGCACATAGTCGTCGGTAGCTGGATAGATGCCGTTGCGCGGGTTCCGTGGAATCATCTGCATTCGGAGTGTCCTTTCGTCTGAGTCGGCAAGCATCAAGCCTCGGCGGGCGCATCGGCTAACGCCCGATAAAGGGTCGCACGATGCACACCCAAGAGCCGAGCGACCTCGGCCCCGTCTTTTCCTCGTCTTTGATGAGCTTCCGGGCGTTTTCGATCTGCGCGGCGGACAGGGCAGGGGAGGGACCGAACCGCACGCCTCGCGCCTTCGCCGCGATCCGGCCGGCGCTGGTGCGCTCTACGATCAAGGACCGCTCGAAATCCGCGATCCCGGCGAACGCGGTCGACACCATGTGGCTACGCGCTGCCACGCTTCGAGGCTGTCGAACGCCATGAGGCTCATACCAGCTCGCCAGGGTGTTTCCCCCATGACGACGCTGGCGACACGCGGCACGGCTAGGATTCGTCGTCGTCATGCTCGATCTCCGTCAAATCCCCGTCCCGCAAAGGTGCTTCGTAGTCTTGGCCGCCGTAATAGACGCCGATGATATTCACGGTGCCGTCCGCTACCTCAAACAGAATCGTCACACGCCGGCGAAACCCAAGCGTTCGCAAGCCTGGCCGAAGATCGTCGCGGCGCGTGCCTCGGTGCGGAAAGGTTTGCAGCTTCCCGCAATAGTCCACGATGGAATCGACATAGCGCGCCGCCACGGCGGGCGACGCTGCCCGGAAATATCGACTTCCAGCGTGGCGAGCTGGTCGCGAGCCTCCGGGGTGAAATGAACGGTGTGCGTCACGCCGGGTCAGATCGCTTACGCTTGCTGGCAAGATGCTGGCGTACCTGGTCAACGCTGAGCGCCCGGCTCGGGTTGGCCTTTAGCTTGTCGTAGGCGGAAACGCCTTCCGTGCGCAGCCAGCTTTCAAGGGCCTTGTCGCGCGCCTGCAAGGCGCGCAGCCCGTCGCGGATAACCTCGCTCTCGCTGGCATACTCGCCCGACGAAACCTTCGTCTTGACCATCTGTGCCATTTCATTCGGCAACGTGACGCTGAATTGTTGCGTGCTGCGCATGGGAATCTCCCGTTTCGGATCGTGCTAAGTAGGATTGAACACTACCACATATAGACCGATCGGGAAACGCAGCAAACGGTCGGAGCGATCCTGCCTACATGATTGCACGCAAGCATGATGGCTTGGCAACTATTCCCCGCCCTTACGAACGACCGGGAAATTGTATTTGCGAAAAGCAGGTTCAGCGCCTTGGCCACAAGCCGCTCCTGCGGAATCCGCTAACCCTTGTCGTCGCGCGTTCGAAAGCTGACTTCTTCCAGCGTTTCCCAATAGGCGGGCGGCAATTGGTGGGTTTTGGCTGTCTCGCCAGCCCGTATAGCGGAATGTAGGTGCCGGCCGGCAGCGGGCTGGCAGCAGGCCGCTTCGGCTCTACCGGCGTGTGGGAAGCGGCCGGAGCTGCTGGCGCGGCCGCCGGCTGTTCGGCCGTCTTGATGGCGGTGTCGAGAATGCGCTTACGGAAGAAACGAAGGTGCTCTATGTCGAGGCGATCGCCGGAGTTGGCACATGCGCGCGGCATCGTGGTGATCTGCGAATACCTTAGCGTTGCCGGCGGTCTGCCGCCCGCGTGATTTCGGGGTCGACGTCGTCGTCGAGATCGCGACCACGTTCATCGGCGGACAGAATGATGCCGTGGGCGGAGTCATCACCCTCAATCCGACATCCTGCCGCCGGACTGTCTCGAAGACGGGGAAGTGCCCTAAATCACGAGAGCTTGCGGCTCGCTCCCATGAGAAACTCCTTCATTTTCGCGGCCGCCGGCGAGAGCATCGGTTGGCGGTATTGCAGAATGGAGATGTTGCGGCTGATGACCGGATCGACCAGCTCGACGATCCGGACGTCCACATTGGTCGTGAGCTGGCGGGAGTTTTCCGGAAGGATCGCGATACCCAGGCCCTCCGCCACCATGCTGATCGCCGTCGTCGAGAAACGCACCTCGTATCTCGTCTTGACCTCTACACCGGAGGCGATCAGCGCGCGGTCGACGAGCCCGCGCAGGGGATTGTCCTTTGCCAGTCCGATCACGCCCTCGCCTGCAAGGCTTGCCCAGCTCACCTGCCGCGCCTTTGCGAATCTGTGGTCGGAGCGGCAAATCAAGGTGAGCTGGTCCCGCATCAGCACGCTGGCCTGGATCTCCGGATCGTCGGCAGAAACGGTGCCGATGCCGAGGTCCGCCTCGTTCCGCTTCAATGCGGAGCGGATCTCCTCCTCCGGCATGTCCCGCACCTGCACCGATATGTCGGGATAGCGCTTGACGAAGCGCGCGATGACCGGCGGCAGCAAGGTCGCAGCAAGCACGATTGCCGCCGCGATCGTGACCCGGCCGCGCTGCAGGCTCGCCAGTTCGTGCACATTCGCAACCGCTATCTCGAGGTCCGACATGATCTTGCGGGCCTGCGGCAAAAATTCCGCTCCGGCCGTCGTCAGGCTGACCATGCGTGTGTGCCGGTCGAACAGCCGATGCTTGAGGGCAACCTCCAGATCCTTGATCAGGATGCTGATCGCCGACTGCGTAAGTCCGAGGTGATCGGCTGCCAGATGGAAACGCCCGAGTTCGGCCACGGCAATGAAGGCCTGCAACTGGCGAAGTGTCACATTCATCGGTACTTCTCTGTCTCGCGCCAGGCAGCAGCGCTGCCTGTTCCCGTTCCGCTTGAGCCAAGTTCCCCTTTTTCGGGCGCAAAAACAATGGATGTACCCGCGATCGCCTTAGACCGGTTCCTCAAGCTGCCGATAGCGGAGATTTGCCGGCCATCAGCAGCCCGATCTCTTCCAGACGGCTGCGGTCGGGCGGAATCTCGCCGACGAGGCGGCCTTCATACATGACGAGGATGCGGTCGGAGAGCGTGAACAATTCCTCGAGCTCCGTGGATATCAGCAGAATGGCCTTGCCGGCGCTGCGCTGCTCGAGAATCTTGTGCATCACCAGCTCGGTCGCTCCGATGTCGATACCGCGCGTAAGCTGATTGATCAGCAGGAAATCGAACCGGCGGTCCAACTCGCGCCCGACGACGAGCTTCTGCTGATTGCCGCCCGACAAATTCCGGATGCGGTCGCCCGGTCCCGACGCCTTGACCTTGAAGCGGCGCATGAGATCACGGGTCTGCCTCGTGATCTCGTTCAGGTCGAGCAATCCACGAGACGAGAAGGGAGGCTTGTCGAACCGCTGAAGGATCACATTCTCCGTCAGTGGCAGCGGCAGCACGATGCCCATCCTGTGGCGGTCCTCGGGGATATGCGCCATAGGCAATTGATTGATCTCGTAGGACGACAGGCCCGCCAGCTGGGTCCCGTCGAGCGTGACGCTGCCGGAGGCAACCGGAAGAAGCCCCGTCAGGGCCAGCGCCAGCTCGCTCTGGCCATTGCCGGAGACGCCTGCGATCCCGACTATTTCATTGGCCCTGACCTCGAAAGATACGTCTCGCAGCGCCGGAAGCCCGGCTTCGCCGTCGCAGCTGAGATGCTCGACCGACAGCACGACACGGCCGGGCTCGAGAGGTGCCCGCGGCAAATACATCAGAACGTCTCTGCCGACCATCATGCGCGCCAGCTCGCGCGCGGTCGTCTCGGACGTTTTCACCGTACGGACGACCTTGGCATCGCGCATGACGCTGACGCGATCACTGACGCGCATCACCTCGTCCAGTTTGTGCGAAATGAAGATGACCGTCTTTCCGTCTGCGACGAGTTGGCGAAGCAGATGCAGGAGACGGTCGGTTTCCTGAGGCGTCAGGACCGCGGTCGGCTCGTCCAGGATCAGCAGTTCGATGCCGTGGTAGAGCACCTTCAAGATCTCGACCCGCTGCCGTTCGCCAACCGACAGGCTGGAGACGAGCGCGTCGGGCGCGACGTCGAGCCCGTAGCGGTCGCTGAGCTCCAGAATGCGCGCATGTACCGCCCTCATGTCGCGGATCATGCTGAAGGGCGAGCCCTGTCCTAGCACGTAGTTTTCCGCGACCGTGAGGTTGGGGACCAGCATGAAGTGCTGGTGGACCATGCCGATCCGATGTTTGATGGCTTCGCGGGGGGAGCCTAGCTTGAGTGGCCGTCCCTTGAAGACGATCTGCCCTTCATTGGGCGAGAGAACACCGCAAAGAATGCTCATCAGAACGGTCTTGCCGGCGCCGTTTTCGCCAAGCAGCGCGTGAATCTCGTTCTCCTCGACGTCGAGGGTCACGCCTGCGCTGACGATGAGCGGTCCGAATCGTTTATGGATTCCATCCATCAAAAGCAGTTGTTTGCCCGCCATTTCTCCCCCTCAGCTTTTCTTGTAGGCGACGCCGAGCATGCTCGGTGTGTCGACCCGGTTTCGGACAAGTATCAGCGCCGCGATCGTCATGACGTAGGGCAGAGCCTGGAAGAGCTGATAAGGGAGGAAGAGCACCGGCTGCGCCTGCAATTGCAGCTGCAGCGCATAGAACACCCCGAAGAGCAGCGAGACGATGAAGGCGCCGATGGGCGACCATCTCGCAAAGACGACCACGGCAAGGGCGATGAAGCCGCGGCCCGAGGAAATGCCTTCGACGAACTGGTTGGAGTGGGCGAGCGTCAGGAAGGCGCCGCCGAGCGCCGCGAGCGCCGAGCAGATAAGCACCGCGCCGTAGCGGTAGAGCGCCACGCTGCGGCCCGAAACGTCGACAGCCTTGGGATGCTCGCCGACGGCGCGAAGCGTCAGTCCGAACGACGTCCTGTAGAGCACGAAGACGGCAAGCGCGGCCACCGGTAGCGTGCTGTAGACAAAGGCGTTCTGCCGGAAGAACGCTTCGCCGAAGAACGGCAGATCGCTCAGCCACGGCAGATCGACAGGCTTGGCGATTTCGATGCCCTTGCCGGCCGAGGAAAAATAGGCGCGGAACAGAAAGGCCGTCAGGCCGAGGCCGAGCAGGTTGATGGCGGCGCCCACCACGATCTGGTCCGCCTTGATCGTGATGGTGAAGAACGCAAACAACAGGCCGACGAGAACACCTGCCGCGACCGCCGCGGCGACACCGAGCAGGATGCTTCCGCTGGTGAAGGCGGCGGCGAAACCCGCAAAGGCACCCGCAAGCATCACGCCTTCGAGGCCGATATTGAGGACACCGGCGCGCTCGGAAAACACTTCGCCGATCGATGCGAACATCAGCGGCGCTGCCAGCCGCCATGAGGCTGCAATGGTCGCGGCGAGAAAGCTCAGGCTAGCTACATCTTCCATGGGTCCACCTATTCGGAAGGGCGCATCGACGGGATCCGCAACACGGCAAAACCCACGACCGAGAGAATGACGATGCCCTGAATCACGAGCACGAGAACCTGAGGCACCTGTGCCGTGATCTGCATGAGCTCGGAGCCGCTTCGCAGAATTGCAAACAAGAGGCCGGAGAAGACCGCTCCGATCGGATTGTTGTTTGCGAGAAGAGCGACCGCGATGCCTTCGAAGCCATAGCCCGGAGAGATCGACTGAAAGAGCCGCCGGGTGACGCCGGCGATCTCGAAGGCCCCTGCGAGCCCGGCCATGCTGCCGCTCAGGCAGATCGACAGCATGATGTTCCTGGGAACGCTGATCCCGGCATAGCGCGCGGCGTCCGGGCTGATGCCGACCACCCTCAGCGCATAGCCCCGGGTGCTGCGGAACAGAAAGATGTACATCACGACGGCCAGCGCCAGGGCGACGAGGATGCCGATATGGAGGCGGGTCGGCGGCAGGATGCGCGGCATCCATGCCTCCTGGACCAGCCGGGCCGACTGCGGATAGGCCGCAGCCGCATCCCGCAGCGGGCCGGTCACGAGATAGCTCGTCATGATAATGGCGATGTAATTCAGCATGATCGTCGTCACGATCTCGCTGGCCCGGAAATAGACCTTCAGAAGTCCGGCGATCGCCGCCCATGCCGCACCTGCAAGAGCGCCTGCAATCATGACCAGCGGGACGTAGATCCACGCGGTCAACCCGTCGAAGGAAACGCCGGCGGCGGTTGCGGTGATGGCGCCGGCATAGAATTGCCCCTCGGCGCCGATGTTCCAGATGCTGCAGCGGAAGGCGACGCAAAGGCCGACGCCGATCAGGATCAGCGGCGTTGCTTTCAGGAGAATTTCGGCGATCGAGCGGGTGTCCTGGAAGACGCCAAGCACCATCACATCGATCACGGCGCGTGCTTCGTAACCGTTGAAGGCAAGGAGCGCCGCGCCGCATGCGAGAGCCAGAACAACAGCGGCGGCCGGCTGGATAATCGTGCGTAAAGGACCGAGCAGGCCTCGCCAAAGGGCGCCATAGGCCTGGGGGACGACCGCCAGCGGCTGTCCACTTTCACTGTTTGCCATGAGTTTGCTGCCTTCGGATTAGGAAAAGCCTGAAGCTTTCCATCGAACAATCGATCAAAGCGGTTATCGTGGCAGAATGGGGCACACGCCGAACGGCGCCGGTCCGGCCCAACCTATCGGGCAGTGCCCCATCCTTCTCGCGCCTGCGGTCGTTATTTCTGCCGGGTCTTGATTTCTCCGGCGGCGATCTTGCCCTTCACCTCATCGACGTATTTGCGCACGTCCTCCGTCACGGGATTTGCAGCCTGATCATTGTAGGTGAACTTCATGACGTCGGCATCTTTCAGGCCGAACTCGACATTGGTCGTCGGCTTTTTGCCGTTCCTGATGTCTCCGACGATGCGGATGACGCCCCGGGCATAGTCGGCGACGTAAAGCCCGAGGATGTTCTTGGGAGCGACCGAGGTGTAGTCGCTGAAGATGCTGAAGGTCTTGACGTCGGCACCGGATTCCGCGGCGGCCTGGAAACCGCCCACCGTCGCCCCTGAAGCATTCGGCAGCACGAAGTCGGCCCCTTGCGAGATCAGGCTGAGGCTCGCCTCCTTGGTCGCGGTCGCATCGGTGAAGTTGCCGATATAGACCTCGCTGACGGGGAAGTCCGGCGCGACGCTTCGCACACCGTTGGTGAAGCCCTCGAAGGCCTCCTTGATCGGCGGGATCTCCATCCCTCCGACGAGACCCGCCTTCTTGCCCGTCTTGGCCGCGATCACGCCCATCAGGTAGAAGGGCTGGCTCGTATCCGTGTTGAGGCCGATGACATTTCCCTCGAATATATAGCTCGAGGAAATGAGAAAGACCGTATCGGGATATTCCGGCGCGACCTCGAGAGCGGCATCCTGAAACTCGAAGCCGTGCCCGAGAATGACGTTGTAGCCCTGGCTGGCGAAGTCACGGAAGGCTTTCTCGAAGGATGCCGGGTTCTGCTGCAGCTCGACATAGCTGACCTCGGCACCAAGTTCCGCCTCCACGCCCTTGAGTGCGTTGAAGCCTATCCTGTTCCATCCTTCTTCCGAAACACTGCCGGGAACCAGCAGTCCCATCTTGAACGGTGAGCCCTCGGCGAAAGCCGGCCCCGCGGCAATGAGCGCGGCCATTGCAACCGCCGACCCCAAACAGCCTCTTCTGGTAATCATCATGATGCTCCTCCCTTCCTCTCCTCATCATGCCCGTCCGACGGCTTGCTGCCGTTCAGGGGACATCTTCCAATGCGCGTATGGCCTCCACGGCAGGCGATGCGGGTGCTGCGACCGGCCGGCCTTTCGCGAGCACCTGGATGCAGTCGGGACCCCCGCCGACGAGAGCGCTGACATCCTCGCAATCGGTGACGACAAGGTCCGCCCAGGTGCCCTCGCGGATGCCGTAGTCGGTCAGATTCATCATGCGTGCCGGTATTGCGGTGATCATGTCATAGGCGGTGGCGAGCTCGTCGCCCCGCAGATGCCCGGCAAGCAGCGTCCAGCGCGCGATCTCGAGCATGTCGCCCGAGCCGGTCGGCACGAACGGGTCCTGGATATTGTCGGATGCGGTCGCGATGGCCACCCCCGCGCGGATCAGTTCGGCGACACGCGTCAGACCGCGGGGCGGCAACATGTCGTGGCTGCGGCCTTGCAGGTAGAGATTGGCCGCAGGCAGTGTCACGACCGCGATGTCGAGATCGATCATCTGGTCGCGTATGCGCTCGAATTCCTTCCTCGGCAGCGCGCTCAGGACGGATGCGTGACCGAGGACGGTGCGCCCCTGCAGGCCAAATCTCCGGACCCGCTCGAACACGGCGTCGAAAAGCGGCCGTTCGGGGCTCAGGTGTTCGTCGAGATGCAGATCGATGGGTCGGCCATGCCGCTCGGCCGCGGCGAAGAGGATGTCGAGATACCGCATCGGGTCCTCGGCGACCGCCGGGGTGCCCCCGACCGCGTCGGCCTGTTCGACCGCGGCATCGATGTTCTTCTCCAGCCATTCGATATCCTGATTGGGATGCGGCGTCATGAAAGCGACGAGCTGCAGCGTCAGCCGGTCCGCCCATTCGGATCTCAGCCGGGCCAAGGCGTTGATGCCGTTGAAGCCGGCATCCTTGTCGACATTGATGTGGCTGCGTATCGCCGTGGTGCCGCGGGCAAGGCAGCGTTCCATTGTCCGCGCCGCACGTCGCGTCACGTCGTCTTCCGGCGCCTGGCGGGCATATCTGGCGAATGCCTCCCGCGCTCCCTGCAAGGTTCCCGAGGGATTGGGCGTGAATTTGAGGACACCTGTCTTGTCCAGATGCTGGTGGACGTCGACGAAGCCCGGCGAGACGAGCGCGCCGCGGAGATCGACGCCGATCACATCCGGCCCCACTTCCAGGCGATGGCCGATGCTGGCGATGCGCCCGTCTTCCCCGACGAGGATATCGCGTTCATCGGCTGCCGCGGCTTCGCCGGCAATCCGGCAGCCACGCAGGAGAAGTGCACGGCGGGCGCCGCCATGACGGGTTCCGAGAACCGTATGCATCGAGTGACTCCATTCCATTCCGTCTGACCCGTTCCGTCTGGGTCATTCCATCTGGATGGAGACTAAGAAGCGACGATTATTGAGGCAATTTCATAATAGATATATATTGTTTCGGTTTTCTCATGAATGTTCCCACGGCACCGCATCCGTCAGTGCAGTGCGCGATATCAAAAGGAACGATATAATATATTATCACGCGTCAGTGTTTTTATCCGCCAAGAAAATCGTATTATCGGCTACCAAGCAGGTGTTTCTGCGGAGATGCGATCCGCAGAAATTCCGGAAGTGATTTCATTTCAGCAAATTTGTGTATGTGACGCGCCAAGAACCGCGACCAAGTCATGCCAATTAGCGAAGAGAATACTTTTAAGCCATACGTTTACGCGTTTAACGGCGCGATAATACATAACATTGACATCCAGGCACCCAAGTATAGATTGTTGACAATCTAATCTGGAGTGTTTCGGATGGCCGCGTCGCCCTTTTTCAGGAGTGCAAGATACCGTCCCCCTGCCGGGGCCGCGATGAGCGGGCCGGAGGCCGAGCAACGTGTCGTCCAGGTCATCGTCGAGGCGATAATGCATCATCGGGTGGCTCCCGGCGCCAGACTGATCGAGCGCGAGCTGGCGATCGCCTCCGGCGCCAGCAGGTCGGCCATACGCAACGGGCTCATGCGGCTGGCGCATGCGGGGCTGGTGGAACTCAGCCCCAACAAGGGAGCGTCCATCGCCATGTGTTCGCCCGACGAAGCGCGGCAGATATTCGACGCGCGCATCGTGATCGAGACGGCGACGGTCGAGAAGCTCGCCGGCACGATCGGCGAGACGGAGCGTGCGCGCCTGCGGTCGTTCGTGGAGGACGAACGCAACGCCTATGAAGAGGGCCGCATGGAAGAAGCCCGGCATCTGTCCCGGCGGTTCCATCTGCTTCTGGCGGAAATGGCCGGCAACGACGTGCTGACGGGGGTGATACGCGATCTCATCAACCGCCAGCCGCTGCTCTCCTGGTCGAGGCCGGATACCGAGCCGCGATTCTGCGGCAATCACGCGCATTCCGAGATCGTCGAAGCGATAGCGAGCGGAGACGGCGAAAGGGCCGCCCGCCTCAATATGGAGCACCTTCGGGCCTTGGAACGTGAACTGGTGGCCGATCGCGCCGCGGCCATGCAGGCGTTTCGCTCCGTTCAGGCCAACGCCGCGTCCGGCGAAAGCGCACAACGGGAGGATGGTGACGCCGGTATCGATTGAATCAAGTGCGGAACGCGGCGGCGTACCGGTGTTTTTGGGAGGAGGAATGCATGAAACCGTTCGAATATTACGAGCCGGCGAGCCTGGCGGAGGCCAGCGATCTGCTGAGGCGGCTCGGCAAGGATGCCAGCATCATCGCGGGCGGCACCGATCTGCTCGTCGAGATGAAGGAGGAGCTTCGCAGCGTCCTTCATCTCGTCAACATCAAGAAGATCCCGAACCTGAGGGATTTTACCTATGATCCGGCCGCCGGGCTTCGCTTTGGCGCGCTGGTGACGGTCCGGGAGATAGAGACCTCGCCGCACGTCATCGGCAACTATCCGAACCTCGCCAAGGCGGTAAGCCTCCTCGGCTCGGTACAGGTGCGCAACCGGGCAACCATTGTCGGCAACATCTGTCGCGCCTCCCCCTCGGCCGACACGATCCCGCCCCTGATCGCCGACGGCGCCAGCCTGTCCGTCTATAATGGAGGCACCGAGCGGACCATTCTGCTCGAGGACTTCTTCACCGGTCCCGGCCGGACGGTTCTTTCGCCCGGAGATATCGTAACCGGCATATCCCTGCCGGCGCCCCGCCCGACGAGCGGCCGCGCCTACATCAAGCACGGCCGCCGCAAGGCGATGGAACTCGCGACCGTCGGCGTTGCCGTCAGCATCGAGCATGTCGCCGGACAATGTTCGGACATCCGCATCGCGCTCGGCGCCGTGGCGCCGACCGTGATCCGCGCCCGCAGGACCGAGGACCTTATCAGGGGACGCAGGATCGACGCGGCGCTGCTGGCCGAAGCTGCGGAAAGCGCAATGCAGGAAGCCACTCCCATCGGCAATGTGCGGGCAAGTGCGGCCTACCGCCGCGACATGGTCGGCGTGCTGACGCGCCGGGCAATCGGTTACGCCATGGGAGGTGCCCAATGAACCGGCTCGTTTCGATGACGGTCAATGGCGAGGCCCGTGAACTCGCGGTCGTTCCCAACCGCACGCTGCTCGATGCGCTACGCAACGAAGGCAGTCTCACCGGAACCAAGAAAGGCTGCGACGTCGGCGACTGCGGTGCCTGCACGGTCATCATGGACGGAAGGCCGGTCAATGCCTGTCTGGTGCTCGCCATCGAGGCCGAAGGTGCGACGATCGAGACCATCGAAGGCCTGCAGCCGGCCTATGACCAGCCGCACCTCCTGCAACAGAAATTCATGGAGCACGGCGGTGCGCAGTGCGGCTTCTGCACGCCGGGCATCATCATGATGGCCAAGGCGCTGCTCGACGAAAACCCGGACCCGAGCGAGGACGAAATCCGCTTCGCTCTGGCCGGCAATATCTGCCGCTGCACCGGCTACACCAAGATCATCGACGCTGTTCGGGCCACGGCCGAGGAACTGAGAAAGGCGGGGACGCTATGAACACATATGAAAGGATCGACAGAGACCTGTCCGACCGGGACTTCACCGTCGTGGGCAAGAGCGTCAAGCGTTCCGATACTCTGGAGAAGGTCACGGGGACGGCCAGATATGCAGGCGACGTCGCCTTGCCCGGCATGCTCCACGCCAAGATGAAGCGCAGCAACATCGCTCATGCGCGCATCAGGAGCATCGACACGAGCAAGGCGCTGGCGCTCAAGGGCGTCAAGGCGGTGCTGACGCACGAGGACGTGCCGCGCGTTTTGCATGCGGGCTCACCGCATCCGCGCTCGGCATCCGTTACCAAGGATCAGTACATCCTGGATGACAGGGTGCGATATTGGGGCGAGGGCGTCGCCGCAGTCGCTGCCGTCAGCGAGGAAATCGCTGAGCGCGCGGTCGCGCTCATCGAGGTCGAGTACGAGCCCTTGCCCGGCCTCTTCACCATCGAAGCCGCATCGGTGCCCGGCGCTCCGCCGATCCATGAGAATGGTCTCGACCGGAACCAGGTGTTGCCGCCGGTCTTCGTCACCCGCGGCGACGTCGATAGGGGTTTCGCCGAAGCGGATCTGATCCTCGAGCGCGAATACGATCTCGGCCGCCCGACACCGGCCTATATGGAGCCCAATGTCTGTGTCAGCCAGTGGGACGGCAACGGCAAGCTCACCATGTGGACCTCGACCCAGAGCGCATTCATGGTCCGCGGCACGCTTGCCGAAGTGCTCGGCGTGCCGCTGAACAAGGTACGCGTTATCGTCGATCACATGGGCGGCGGCTTCGGCGCGAAGCAGGATCTGTTTCAGAACGAGTTCCTCTGCGCCCTGCTCGCGCGACAGACGGGGCGTCCGGTCAAGATGGAGTTCAGCCGCAAGGAAACGTTCCTCGGCGGCCGCTCGCGACACCCCGGCAAGATATGGCTGAAGCAGGGCTTCACCAAAGACGGCCGGATCGTCGCACGCGAAGCCAGGGTCACCTTCAACTCCGGCGCCTACGGCTCGCACGGTCCAGGCGTCACCAATGTCGGCACCGCAGCGCTGACCTCGCTCTACCGTTGCGAGAATGTCCGGCTGGAAGGCCGCTGCATCTATACCAATTCGCCGATTGCCGGCGCCTTTCGCGGCTATGGTGTGGTTCAGACCTACTATGCGCTCGACCTCATGATGGACGAGGCGGCCGAGAAGCTCGGCTTCGACCCGGCCGAGTTCAAGTTGATGAACGCGGTGCGCGAGGGCGACATCGCACCCTCCGGGCGCCCGATCGTCGGACACGGCCTGGGGGATTGCATCCGCCGCGTCATGGAGGAGACGAACTGGCACGAATTGCGCAGGCGGGAGAAGCCGGAAACCGTCAAGCGCCGCGGGATCGGGATCGGCTGCGAAATGCACGGATCCAGTGCCTATCCGGGCATCAAGGAACAGGGCAACGCAATCGTGAAGATGAACGAGGACGGAACGGTGACGCTGATCACCGGCACCGCCGGCCTCGGCACCGGCGCGCATACGGCGCTTTCGCAGATCGTCGCCGAGGAACTCGGCGTGCCCTTCGAAGCCGTCTCGGTCGTTCAAGGGGACACCGATATCGTCCCCTGGGATATCGGTGCCTTCGCCAGCCACACGACCTATCTCGGCGGACGGGCGGCTCAGCTCGCGGCCGCCGACGTGCGCAGACAAGTGCTCGAACACGCCGCGCCCATGCTCAAGGCCGAGCCCGAGAATCTCGCGATTCGGGACGGTTTCGTGGTCGTCACCAACGGCTCCAACCGCAGCATCCGGCTTTCCGAGGCCGTCGGGCCGCAACGGGGGATGCCGGCGGTGCAACTGGTCGGCGTAGGCACCTACATGCCGACGAAGTCCTACTCCTTCGCCGCCCATTTCGCCGAAGTCGAGGTGGACACCGAGACCGGCGAGGTCGCCGTTCTCCAGGTCGTTCCGGTACATGAGATCGGCAGGGTCATCCATCCGATCGCCGCGGCCGGACAGATCGAGGGCGGCATTCAGCAGGGCATCGGCCACACCCTCAGCGAGGATTACGTCATCGACCTTACCGACGGACGTTCCCTCAATCCGAGCTTCGTCGATTACAAGATGCCCCTGTCGATGGACATGCCGTCCATCCGCACCATCATCCTCGAGACGGCGCCGGATCCCGGAGGTCCCTACGGTGCCAAGGGCGTCGGCGAGGATCCGATCATCGCGATCGGGCCCGCCATCGCCAACGCCATCTACGACGCCATCGGCGTCCGCTTCCACCACTACCCGATAACGCCCGAGCAGGTGTTGAACGCTCTCAAGTCCAAAGCCAACGAAACGAGGCAGTGATGCAGACCAACCATCTTCAGGACAGCAAAATTCCCGTGACCATCCTGACCGGCTTCCTCGGCGCCGGAAAGACAACGCTTCTCAACCACATATTGACGGAACGGCACGGTCACCGCATCGCGGTGATCGAGAACGAGTTCGGCGAGGTGGATGTGGACTCGGATCTCGTGCTCGCCTCCGAGGAAGAGATCTACCAGATGAAGAACGGCTGCATCTGCTGCTTCGTCGATGTGCGCAACGACCTGATCGAGGTTCTGCAGAAGCTGCTTGCCCGCAAGGACAAGTTCGACCACATCCTTGTCGAGACCAGCGGGCTTGCCGATCCGACCCCCGTCGCGACGGCTTTCTTCATCGACGACGAAATCGGCAAGCACGTAACGCTGGACGGCATCGTGACGCTGGTCGATGCCAAGCATATCGGCCAGCATATCGACGATCCCGTGCTCGATGGGCGCGACAACCAGGCCGTCGACCAGATCGTCGCCGCCGACCGCATCATCATCAACAAGATCGACCTCGTATCGGAAGGAGAGATCGCTCCGCTCGAGCGCGGCATGCGCAAGCTCAACCAGACGGCCGAAATCGTACGTTCGAGCTACGGCAGGGTGGATCTGTCGAGCATTCTCGGCATTTCCGGCTTCGCGCCGTCCTACGTGGCCGAGCGCGCCAAGCTGCTCGACCTCGATCATCATCACCACCACGATCATCACCACCATCACCATCACCTGCATGACGCGACGGTCAGTTCGGAATCCTTCGTCTTCGACCGGCCTTTCGACCAGGGCCGCCTGACGGACTATCTGGCGGGCCTGCTTCGGGAGGAAGGCGACGACATCTTCCGAACCAAAGGCATAATAGCGATTGCCGGCGATCCTCGCTTCTTCGTGCTCCAGGCGGTGCACAAGCTGATGGACTTCCGTCCGGACCACGTCTGGGGGAAGGACATGCCTTATACGAAGCTGGTCTTCATCGGCCGCAACCTCGACCGGGCGGCGCTGGAAAGAGGACTGGAGTGTTGCCTCGCCTCGGCGGGCGATACGGATAATTGATCCGGGGGAATGACGAGAATCCGCCGAGGCCGGGAGGCTTCGGCGGATTTTGTCGTGTTTGAGCGGGAACAGCGGATCCCACTGGACGCAGCCGGACCGGAAAAGGCGAGGAGCACCCCCTTTTGATGGACCTTGCATAAAACCGCACCGCCCCCGGCCTGGCCGGGGGCGGTGCATGTTGTGCATTCACTTCCGGCTGCGCCTAGCCGGGATGCCGCATGGCGCCCTCACCGAGCAAATCCGGCTGCACCTCCTCGCGCGGAGGAACGCCGTTGAAGAGCAGGTTGAGCAGCACCGCCGAGAAGGTTCCGACGAGAACGCCGCTGTGGAAGAACCGGTCGATGAACTCCGGCAACTGGGCGAAGATCTTGTCGGCGACCACCGGGATCATCGCGAGGCCGACGCTGACGGCGACGATGTAGAGGTTGCGGCGGTTGTCCACGAAGTTGACGCGGGCGAGGATCTTGACCCCCGTCGCCGAGACCATGCCGAACATCACGATCGCGGCGCCCCCGACGACATAGCTCGGTATCGACGCGGTAATGAATGCGATCTTCGGCAGGCAGCCCAGAAGGATCAGCACCACGCCGCCCGCGGCAACCGCCCAGCGGCTCATCACACCGGTGATCTGGAGCAGGCCCACATTCTGGGCATATGTGGTGTATGTGAAGGTGTTGAAGATTCCGCCGATAATGTTCCCGAGGCCATCCGTGCGCAGCCCGCGCGCCAGGTCGGCTTCGCTGATCGTGCGGCCTGCCATGTCGCCGACGGCCAGAATCTGACCGGTCGCTTCGATCATCATGACGATCATAACCGTGCAGAGCGCAACCGTCGCCCACAGGTCGAATATTGGCATGCCGAAGGCGAACGGCGTCACCACCGTGACCCAGCTAGCATCGGCGACCCCCTGGAAATCCACCTTTCCGAAAGCTACGGCGATCGCAAATCCGATCCCTATGCCGAACAGAACGGCGAGGTTTGCGAGAAATCCCTTGAGAAAGCGGGTCATCAGGAGAATGGAGACCAGCACGATCGCAGCGACCGCAAGAGCGAAGGGCTCACCGTAGGCCGGATTGGGAATGAGCCCGTCGGGGCCTTTTATCATGGGCTGTCCGCCCGCCGCCCAGTTTACTCCGACCCGCATCAGCGACAAGCCGATGACCAGCATCACCGTTCCGGTCACCACCGCCGGGAAGAAGCGAACCCAACGGCTGAAATAGGGGGCGGCCAGAAGTGTGAACACGCCGGATGCGATCACCGCACCAAGGACGCCGGGCATTCCGAGGTCCGGATCCGTGCCCGTGGCGATGATCGGGGGAACCGCGGTAAAGCCGATGCCCATCATGATCGGCAGGCGCGCGCCGACGTTCCAGACGCCGAGACACTGGATGAGGGTGACGATACCGCAGCAGAAAAGATCCGCGCTGATCAGCATGGCGATCTGATCCTTGGAGAGATTCAGCGCGCTGCCGATGATCAGGGGAACCGCGATGGCACCGGCATACATCACCAGGACATGCTGCAGGCCGAGCGCCGCCAGTTTCGGCGCGGGAAACATTGCTTCGATAGCATCGCACTTCGAGTCCGTATTCATTTCGCTCCTCCCATTGTTTTTCCAAGAGCCTTCCGCCGAACCCCGACCCTCCTCCGGCCGATGAACGGGCGGTATTCCTCACCTCATCTTCACCTCGACATCTTCACGTCGAGTGTCAGGGACGGCAGCGCGCCGCCCGCTCCATCGATGTGCGAGCCCGGTATCGATATCGAACAGATCGAGGACGCGGGCCACGGTATGATTGACCATCTCGTCCAGCGTCTGCGGACGGGCATAGAAGGCCGGGACGGGGGGACAGATGATCGCCCCCGCCTCCGTCGCCTGGGCCATCGAACGAATATGGCCGATATGCAATGGCGTCTCGCGCAGCATGAGAACCAGCCGGCGGCGTTCCTTCAGTGTTACATCCGCCGCCCGGGACAGTAAGCCGGAGGTTACACCGGTCGCGATTTCCGACAGGGTCTTGATCGAGCAGGGTGCAACGATCATCCCGAGCGTGCGGAAAGAACCGCTGGAGCACGAAGCGCCGATGTCCTTGTTGGAATGGACGCAGGCGGCGAGGGCTTCGACGTCGGCGACCTTGAAGTCCGTTTCCATCGCCAGCGTGATCTGGGCGGCACGGCTCATCACCAGATGCGTCTCGATGTCCAGATCGCGCAGGATCTCCAGGAGCCGGATACCGTATATCACGCCGGAGGCGCCGCTGATGCCGACGATGATCCGCTTTCTCTGTTCCCGGTCCGCCTTCATCGCTCTCACCTCCAAGCGCCGCTATTCAGTCTAAGGACGGCCGAATTTCGCGAGAATCGCCGAAGCGCGGTCGAAGGCGGCCTCGTCGATCCTGGCGAGCACGCCGTGAAAATCAGGCCCGCGGGTCGCGTCGAGGCCCATGCGGGACGTCGTACCGATACCGGATGCCGAAGGATCGAGCGCGTTGCCGGGCAGCCCTTCGATGATGACGACATCCTTGTGCGGCTGGAAATGGGCGGACATGGCCCAAAGCACGTCGGAGTCCCGCGTGATGTCGACGTCGGCATCGACCGCGATGACCGTCTTCAGATAGGCGTCCCAGCCGAGCAGCCCGAGCATGATCTGGCGGGCCTCGCCGGGCCTCGTCTGGTTGAGGGCGACATAGGCATGAAAATGCGTGCCGGATGCCGGATAGTGCACGGCCGTCACGCTCGGGAAGCGTTGCTTCAGCTTTTCCACCATCTCCGCCTCACGCGGAATACGGCCGAGATTGAGGTGTTCGGACGAGTTGCCGCCGGCAACACTGACCAGGATTGCGTCCTTGCGGCGCAGGAAGGTCTCGACGCGAAACAGATTGTTCGTCGACCGGTCGGACGAGTAGCCGGTGAACTCTCCGAAGGGCCCCTCGGCAACCTGCGCTTCGGGCTCGATCACCCCTTCCAGGACGATTTCGGCATAGGCCGGAACCCGGATGCCGTATTTCGGCGTCCGTACCACCTCGAGCGGCTCGCCGATGAGGCCGCCGGCGACGTCGCGCTCGTCTTCACCGAACGCCAGGCGCGCCGAGGCTGCGATCATGAAGAGGGGATGTGCGCCGATAACCATGGCGACCTTCAGTTTCTCGCCGCGGTCCTTGGCCATGTTGAGCAGCCGCCACAGATGTCCGCGCGAATGCAGGCTCGTCGCCAGCTCGTTCTTCGAATGGATCATCGCGCGGTGATAGCTGAGATTGCCGGCGCCGGTTTCGGGATGCTCGGCGATGATTATGCCGCTGGTGATGTATTTCGCCCGGTCGGTCGCGAAGTGCTTCAGCATCGGCAGGGTGCCGAGGTCGATGTCGTGCTCCTCCACGCATTCGGTGACCGGCCCGCCATCGACCAGCCGCGGCGGCAGGGCTTGCCGCGAGCGTGCCTGATAGGCTTCGTGCAGCCGGTCCTGGGAGGTCCCGAACATCCGGGCGATCCGCTCGCGCGATCCGAAGGTGTTGGCAATCACTTCGCCGCCGACGCCTTCGACGTTGCGGAAATGCAGGAGCGGCGCCCGGCCTTGCTGGTTGAGCTTCCAGATGAACGCCGACGCGTCCTGATCGTCCGTGATACAGTCTTCGATGGTGAGTACGTCTTCGGGATACGCCTTCTGGTATTCCCGGAGAAAGTAGCGGACGTCCTGGCTGCCGAACTCCATAATACTGCCCTTCGCGGTGTCGTTTACTTCACATGAGCGGGCAGCGGCCTTGGAGGGAGCCGCTGCCCTGGAGCGGGATGAGGAAAATGCGGGCGATGTTCCGCCCGAATCCCGCTCTGACTTTTGGATCGCCAGGGCCGATCAGGCGGGAGTAGGCTGGCGCTCCTCACGTCTCAGACCCGCATAGGTATCGGTCAGGCGCGCCTGAGCTTCCTCGAGATTGCGTGGCGGAGGGGTCGGGTCGATGCCGACGAGCTTGGCGATGTTGTTGCCGAGATAGCCCTCGAGATCTTCCTCGGAAAGGCCGAGGCCGTGGGGCGGTTCGTGGCACAGAACCTCGAGCTCTCGCAGCCACATGCCGGGCTCGTTCGGCGGCGAGTCCGTACCGAAGACGATCTTGTGTTTCGGCAGCTCTTTCGCGAATTCGACGATGCGGGATTGGAAGCACCAACCGGACTCGCAGTAGACGTTGGGTGTGTCCATCGCCATCCAGAAGGACTCGAACGAGTAGTTGCCCCCGGTCTGGATCCCGAAATGCCCGATGATGAAATTGACCATCGGGAACTCGCGAATGATCGGATAGAACATCGTCGGAATGGTGTAAGGCCCATCACCGGTGTGGATGAGCACGACGACGCCGAGTTCCGCGCACTTCTTCATCGCCGGGCGCAGCCAGTCGAGGGCCCGGTCGGGCCGGTAACCATGCATGTTGGCATGCAGCTTCAGCATCTTGAAGCCGTATTCCTTGACATGGAATTCGAGCTCGGCCGCGCCGTTTTCCGGCCCCCAGCGGGGATTGTAGTTGAAGTTGCCGATGAAGCGGTCCGGGTATTTCTGGCAAAGTTCGGCGATATACGCCATGTAATCGCGGATGCCTTCGCGGCCCATGCGGTTGCCGTCGCGATAGCCTGTATTGCCGGGCGGCGGCTGGATGAAGCCCATGTCGATCCGGCGAGGCTTGCCGTTGATCATATAGGGTCCGTCCATCAGCTTCAGCATGCGCTCGCCGTTGAAGGGCGTGCCGGTGTGGCGCCATGCCTCGTCGACCAGATTGGTCGGGTGGAGGTGGGTATCGATGATCATGCTATTTCTCCGATTTCATGAAACGCGCGTGCGGAAGGCTCATGCCGGCTGAAGGCTGGCATGGGTGCCGTTGAGGCGCGCCTGCGCCTCCTCCACGCTGCGTGGCGGCGGCGTCGGATCGAGACCGATCATCCGGGCGATGTTGTTGCCGAGGTAGTCCTCGAGCGTATCCTCGTCGAGGTTCAGCCCCTGGGGCGGCTCGTGGCACAGCACCTCGAGAAGGCGCAGCCACATACCCGGCTCGTTCGGGGGCGTGTCGGTGCCGAACAGGATCTTGTGCTTGGGCAGTTCCTTGGCGAATTCGACGATGCGCGACTGCAGGCACCAGCCGGATTCGACATAGATGTTCGGCGCATCCATCGCCATCTGGAACGGCTCGAAGACATAGACGCCGCCCGTCTGCACGCCGAAATGGCCGAGGACGAAATTGACCGACGGAAACTCTCGGATGATCGGATAGAATTCGGTCGGGATGCTGTACGGTCCGTCGCCGGTATGCACCTTCACGATGAGGCCGAGGTCGGCGCATTTCCGCATCGCGGGCCGCAGCCAGTCGAGCGCCCGGTCGGGACGGTAGGCATGCATGTTCGCCTGAAGCTGCACCATCTTGAAGCCGTATTCCTTGGCGTGGTGCTCGATTTCTTCGGCGCCGTTCTGCGTGCCGTAGCGGGGATTGTAGACGAAGCAGCCGAGGAAGCGGTCCGGATATTTCTGAACGAGCTCGACGGTGTAGGACATGTAGTCCCGGATCGCCGCCTTGCCGGTGAGATCGCCGTAACCGTCGGTGTAAATGGTGTTGCCCTGCGGGGGCTGGATGAAAGCTTTGTCGATGCGGCGCGGCTTCCCGTTCACATAATAAGGGCCGTCCATCATCTTGAGGAGGCGCTCACCTGTAAAAGGCTCGCCATCGTGCCGCCAGGCCAGATCCACAATCTTGGTCGGGTAGCAGCTAATGTCGATAATCATCAGTCTCTCCAGAGTTGCCGTCAATCCAATTCACGGATTGTCCATGAGCGAAGCGCCCCGGAGTTCGACGTCAACTTTGCTGAAGGCGAGGTCAGAAAGATCCGTCGGGCTGCGGTCTGCGCGATCGCATGTCAGCAATTCCCGACCGGATGTTGTATCGTGAGATACTAACGCGGCTGACCGCTTCTACTGACGTGGAGAATATTAAGACAGCTTAGAGGGAATGAAAAGTACATTTCATCAAACTGATCAATTAATAAATAATTCGAAAGAATTCATTCTGTGAGCGGTTGCTCAGCGGAGTACAGGCATTGGACGACACCGCAAAAGAAAACGCAGAGTTTCCCGCTGCAGCCGGAATCCTCCTCGGCCTCGGTCTCGGGGGCTTCTTCGACGGCATCGTTCTGCATCAGGTGCTGCAGTGGCATCACATGCTGAGCAGCGCAGGCTTTCCACCGGACAGCCTGGAAAACCTGAGACTGAATACGTTCTTTGACGGCCTCTTCCATATGGGCACATACGTGTTCGTCGTGCTGGGCCTGATCGTTCTGTGGCGCAGGGGGCGGCGGAGACCCCTGCTTTGGTCGGCAAAGCTTATTGCCGGTACCTTCCTCATCGGGTTTGGCGGCTTCAACCTGATCGAGGGCACCGTCAACCACCAGATTCTCGGCCTGCATCATGTCAACGAGACCGTGTCGCGCGATCAGTGGGTCTACTGGGACACAGGCTTTCTTCTCTGGGGAGCCTTGATGCTGATTGCCGGGTGGGTCCTGTACCGGTCAGGTAAACGAGACCTTTCGAGATGAACGGGGTGGGGAACCGCTCTCACAGCAGCCGGTGCCGCACCAGAATTTCCCGGATTTTTGCGTCCTGCTCCTCGCTCGGAAGCAGTGCCGGCTGGCGGGAGGCGCCGACGGAGGGATCCTGCAGGTAGAGCGAGCGCTTGACGAGGGCCGGCGGGAAGCCGAGGGCGTAAAGCTCGGTGCGGAAGGCGGTGTAGATTGCCTGCCGGCGTTCCGCCTCCGCAATGTTCCCGCTGTTGAACGCGCTGAGAATGCCGGCGAGCACCTCCGGCATGGCATTGCCGAGGCCGGAAATGCAGCCGGCCGCACCGTTCTGCAGCGACCAGAGAACCAGATGGTCGGGGCCGGAATAGACTTCGAAGCCCGGCACGTCGCGCGCTACCTGCAGATAGGCCTCGAGCGTATCCTGCGCACCGCCGGAATCCTTGATCCCGGCGATATTGCCGTGCGCAGAAAGCTTCAACGCCGTCTCCGGCTCGATATGGTTCTGGGTGCGGGAGGGAATGTCATAGAGATAGACGGGGGTCTCCACGGCATCGGCGACCGTCGAGAAGTGCCGGATCAGGCCGTCCTGCGTACAGGCGATGAAGAAGGGGGTGATGACGGCAATGCCGCTGACGCCGATGCGGTCGAAGGCGCGCGCGAGCTGCAGCGTCTCGAAGGTCGCGGGCATGCCGGCATTGACGATGACATCGACGCGGCCGCCGACCTCGTCGACCACTTCCTCGGTGAGGCGGATCTTCTCCTCGTGCGTGAGCGCGGTGAAGTCGCCATTGGTGCCGGCGCACATGATATTGTTGCCGGCGGCGACCTGCCGGCGTACCTGGGCGCGGGTCGCCTCGTAATTGATGGTCTCGTCCTCGTTGAAGCAGGTGACGAGGGCGACGAAGGCTTTCTTGGACATCAGTGACTCCGCTTTGGGATAAGAATGTCGGCAGCCTCGGCCGGCACCGATGCTAGGTGGCCGGCCTTTGCATCCGGATCGGGACTGAGGCTGGCCGCGAGAAGGGCGCGGGTATAGGCCTGCCGCGGCGTATCGAAGACCTCGCGGACGGTGCCGAGCTCGACTACCTCTCCCTGCTGCATGACCATGACGTAATCGGCGAAATCGCGAACGACCGGCAGGTCATGGGCGATGAAGATGAAGGCGATCCCCATCTCGCGGCGCAGCCTGTCGAGAAGCTCGATCACCTGCGCCTGGACGGAGACGTCGAGCGCGGAAACGGCCTCGTCGCAGATGATCAGCTGCGGCTCGAGCGCAAGCGCCCGGGCAATGGCGATGCGCTGCCGCTGGCCGCCGGAAAACTGGTGCGGATAGCGGCTCATGTGCTCGGCCGAAAGACCGACCTGCACCAGGAGCTCCGCGACGCGTTCACGCCACTTTGCCTTGGGCAGGATGTCCGGATGGATGACCCATGCCTCGGAGATCAGCTGGTAGACCGTCATGCGCGGGTTGAGCGACTGGGTCGGGTCCTGGAACACCATCTGGAGGTCGCGCCTGAGCTTGTAGAGCTCTGCCGGCGAAAGCGCGAACAGGTCGCGGCCCTTCCAGAGCGCCGTGCCGCTGTCCGGCTCGTCGAGACGCAAAAGGGCCCGGGCAAGCGTCGATTTGCCGGAGCCGCTCTCTCCGACGACAGCCATGGTCTCGCCGGGCATCAGATCGAAGGAGATGCCCTTCAGCGCTTCGAAGGAGCCGTAGGTCTTGCGCACGTCGCGCACGCTGAGCAGGGGTTCGGCGCGCGCGCCGGGTTCGTGCATCGCGCCCTTGCCGGGGGCGGCGGCGATGAGCTTCTGCGTATAGGGATGCTGCGGGTTCTTGTAGATCTCGCGCACGGTTCCCGCTTCGACGATGGCGCCCTTTTCCATCACGACGACCCGGTCGGCGATCTCGGAGACGACGCCGAGATCGTGGGTGATGATCAGCACCGCCATGCCCGTTTCGCGCTGCAGTTCCTTCAGAAGCTTCAGCACTTCCGCCTGCACGGTCACGTCGAGCGCGGTGGTCGGTTCGTCGGCGATCAGGAGGTCCGGCCGGAGCGCCAGCGCCATGGCGATCATGACGCGCTGGCGCTGACCGCCGGAGAATTCGTGCGGATATTTGCGCATTGCCCGCTCGGGCTCGGGGATTCCGACGCGGCGAAGGAGCCGCAGCGCCTCTTCGCGCGCCTTGCTGCCGGCGAGCCCGTGAGTGGTCATGGCTTCGGAGATCTGCCAGCCGACGCTGTAGACCGGATTGAGGTGGCTGAGCGGATCCTGAAAGATCATGGCGACCCGGCGGCCGTTGACTTCGCGCCGTTCCTCGGCAGGCATCGTCAGCAGGTCCCTGCCGTCGAGCAGGATTTCGCCGCTACTGATGCGGCCCGGCGGCATGTCGATGAGGTTCATGATCGCCGAGGACGAGACGGACTTGCCGGAACCGCTTTCGCCGAGGATTGCCAGCGTCTCGCCTTTGTCGAGGTGATAGGAGATCGACTTCACCGCATGGACCACGCCCGCCGCGGTGTGGAATTCGACGGAGAGGTTACGGACCTCGAGCAGATGTTCAGCCATTTTTGCCGCCCTTCATTTCGAGACGCCAGCGCTGTACCGGATCGAGCGCGATCCGCATCCAGTTGGACAGCAGGTTGAGCGACATGGTGGTGAGAATGATGGCAAGGCCGGGCCAGAAGGAGAGCCACCAGGCATTGGTGAGATATTGCCGGCCCTGCGAGATCATCAGGCCCCAGGTGATTTCCGGCGGCTGGATGCCGATGCCGAGGAAGGACAGCGCGCTCTCCGCCAGCATGACATAGGCGAAATCGAGCGTGGCGAGCGTCGTCAGCGTCGGCAGCACGACCGGCAGGATGTGCCGGAAGAGGATGCGCTTGCTGGAGGCGCCCATGACCCGGGCAGCCTGCACGAACATGCGCTCGCGGATCTCGAGCACTTCGGCGCGCGTGGTGCGCAGATAGACCGGAATGCGGGTGATGGCGAGCACCAGCATGAGGTTGAGGATCGAGGAGCCGAGCACATAGAGTACGATCACCGCGATCAGCAGAGACGGGAAGGACATGATCACGTCGGCGAGACGCATGATGATCTGGCTCATGCGTGGCGAGGAAAAGCCGGCGATGAGGCCGAGAACGGTGCCGATCACCGAGGAGAGGATCACGGCGCCGGCGGCGACCATCAGGGTGTTCTGAGCGGCCACGATGATGCGGGCGAAGAGCGGACGGCCGAGCGCGTCGGCCCCCATCCACCAGACCCAGGTGCGGGTCCAGTCGAATGGCGGCAGGTTGCGGCCGCGCAGGTTCTGCTTCGTGGCGAGGTCGCCCAGCCAGGGCGGGCCGATGATGGCTATGGTGAGAATGACGAGAAGGAAGATCGCCGCGCAAAGCGCGAACTTGTCCGCCAGCAGCATGCGCATCATGCGGACCGGGAAGGACGGCTCTGCGACGATGACATTGTCGGTGGATGCCAGGGTCATGGTCGGTTGTCTCCTCAATGCCGGATGCGCGGATCGAGCAGCGCATAGGCGAGGTCGATCAGCACATTCATGAGGAAGATCGCAATGGCCGTGACGAGGATCGCCGCCAGCACCACGTTGAAATCGCGCTGCAGGATGGAATCGATCATGAGCTTGCCGACGCCGGGAAAGCCGAAGATAGTCTCGACCACGACCGCACCATTCAGCAGGCTCGCCGCCTGGTCGCCGACCACGGTGATGACGGGCAGCATCGCATTGCGCAGTGCGTGGATGAAGATGATCGGCCCGGACTTCACGCCCTTGGCCCGCGCGGTCTTCACATAGGCTGAGGAAAGCGCGCTGACCATGGAACCGCGAACCACCTGGACGATGATGCCGAAGGGGCGGACGAAGAGAACCGCGATCGGCAGGATCCAGTGCACGACCGATCCGGTGCCGGATGTCGGCAGGATCGCGAAGTTGATCGAGAAGATGACGATGGCGACGATCGCCAGCCAGAAATCCGGGACGGACGCACCGATGAGCGAGACCATCGAGGACAGCCGGTCGAAGAAGCCGCCGGAGCGGAAGGCGCCCAGCGAGCCGACGACGATCGCCGCTCCCGTGACGAGCGTCATCGTGATGACGGCAAGCCAGAGTGTCCAGGTGAAGGCTTCGAGGACGACATCGAGCGCAGGGCGGGCCTTGCGCAGGGATTCGCCGAGGTCGCCGGTGACGACATCGCCCACATAGCGCGCGAACTGGACGAGGATCGGATCGTTCAGTCCGTGCAGCTCGCGGAACTGCTCCTTCATCTCGGCGGAGGCTTCGACGGGCAGAAACAGGGCCGCCGGGTCGCCGGTCATCCGGGACAGGAAGAATACCATGACGATCAGGCCGATGAGCGAGATCAGGCTTGCGAGCGCACGTTGGCGGATGAATCTGAGCATGGCAGCCCTCGATTTTGCATGAGGCGGCGGGGGTCCCGCCGCCGGAAGGTCTTCATTTCGAATGGCCGCTCGTCCGCGGTTCAGATCATTTGATCTTGATCTCGGAGAGCTGCAGCATGGAATTCGTCGCCATCGTGGGCTTGAAGTCCAATCGCTCGGACACCCGCGAGAAACCGACCATGTGGAACAGCAGCACGTCTGCCACCACCTCGTCATGGACATAGGCGATGACCTCGGACCAGAGCTTGGCGCGTTCGTCGCCGACGGCTGCCGAGGCACGGGCGATCAGGTCGTCGACCTTCGGATCGGAGAAGCCCGACTGCGTGCCTTCGGAGTCGTATTTGAAGAACATCGAGAAGGAGGGGTCACCCTTCGAGTTGTCGTGCATCGCCGCAACCAGCTGGGGACCGCGCCCTTCCCTGAAAGGCTTCGAATAATAGACTTCGTGCTCGGCGACTTCTACGAATTTGAGCTCGACCTTGAGCCCGACCTCCTGCAACTGCGCCTGGATGGCCTCCATGATCTCGGTCACGTTCGGAAAGTTCGCCGTGCGCGCGATGATGGTGATCGGCGTGTCTACCTTGACGCCATCGGCCTTGGCCTCCTCGATGAGCTTCTTGGCCTGCTCGGGATCGTAGGGGAAGACCTTCACGTCGGGGTTCCAGCCGAGCGTCGGCGGCGGAACGATCGCGGTGGCGAGGACGGCACTGTCAGGCACCAGCGTACCGAGGAAGGCTTCGCGGTCGATCGCAAGGTTCAGAGCGCGACGGATGCGGACGTCGTTCAACGGCTCGATATTGTGGTCGATGCGCAGATAGACGGTTTCGCTGTCGAGATAAGAGAAGTCGGTGGCCGGGTTGGTCGCCTCGGTCTGCGAGATCGACGGGGAAAGGTCGGCTTCACCCGTCTGGACCATCGCGGCGCGGACCGCAGGATCGGCGCGGAACAGATAGGTGGCCTCGGTGACCTCGGGCTTTTCGCCCCAGTAGTCGTCCCGGGCGGAAAGCACGATCTGCTGTCCGGGCGTCCAGTCGGTCAGCTTGTAGGGGCCGGTGCCGACGGGCTCGCGCACGAATTCCATCGGCGTCTCTTCCGGCACGATCGTCAGCAACGACAGGAGCAGCGGCAGGATCGGCTGGACCGGATCGACCGTGAAATCTACGGTCGTGTCGTCGACGACGTCGATCTTGATGTTCATGCCGCCGAAATAGCGGCGCGACTCGCAGGCATTCTTGTCGCTCATCACGCGGTCGAAGCTGTACTTGACGTCCTTGGCGTTGAAGTCCGTGCCGTCGGAGAACTTCACGCCCTTGCGCAGATTGAAGCGCCAGCTGCCATCCTCCTTCTGCTCCCAGCTTTCCGCCAGACGAGGCATCAGGCCCTTGCCCTCGCGAACGTCGAGCTCGGTCAGAGTCTCGCTGACGTTTTGCATGATGATGCGGCCGATATTCGAGCGCGTGGCCATGCAGGGTTCAAGCAGGTCCGCCTCCTCCGGCAGAACGATCTTGACCGCCCCGGATGCCGCGAAGGCCGGGGCGAGCGCGGAGCCCAGCATGAGGGCTCCCATAATCAGTGTTCTTTTCATTTGCATTCTCCTCCCTCTAGGATCTCGTGTGTGGCGCGGCGACCTTCGTGCGCCTCTCTCCATGCAGGTATTAGCGGCAATCAGCCTCCTCGCCGCTAAGCGCCCTTCTGCCGCCGAATTGTCCAGACCATCCGATTTCTCAGCAAGTTTGTCAAATTGTTTTCGCCGATATTCCGGGATGAAAAATTTTGATCTCGAAACTAAGTAGCAAAAACAATAGGTTGGTAGCACATACGCCCGGGCTTGAACGCGCTGCAGACAAATAGAAAACTTGACAACTTTCGAAATTCCGCGATTGTCCAATGCATGAGGAGGCTTTCATGACGCCTGACGAAATCGCAAACGCAATGACCGGCAAGCTCCGGGAGACCGGGGGAGGGCGATTGGAATCGCTCCTGCCCTCGCCCATGGTGCAGAACCACGCAGCCTTTCTGCACAGGCTCGAGGACGGAAGTCTCGTCTGTGCCTGGTTCGGTGGGACGCTCGAGGGAAAATCCGACATTTCGATCTTCGCGTCGGTGCTCGCGCCAGACGCCGCGCAATGGGGCGAGCCGCAGCGGCTGAGCTTCGATGCCGAGCACTCAGAGCAGAACCCGGTGCTGTTCACGGCGCCCGACGGGCGGCTCTGGCTTTTCCACACGTCGCAGCCTTCGGGCAACCAGGACGAATGCCGCATCCGTATGGCCGCAATCGAGAGGGATGCCGCTGATCCGACGAGGCTTGCCGTTTCCGAGGGGCGCTATCTCGACCTGCCGCGCGGCTGCTTTATCCGCGCGCCGCTGGTCATCAGAGATGACGAGGCCTGGCTTCTGCCGATCTTTCGCTGCATCCAGCGCCCCGGCCAGAAGTGGAACGGCAGCCACGACAATGCGGCCGTCGGCGTCTCGATCGATGGCGGCCGAAGCTGGCAGCTCGCCGATCTCAACGGCTCGATCGGTTGCGTGCACATGAGCCCGGTGCGCGTCGGCGACACCGGCTACGCCGCTTTCTTCCGCCGCCGCCAAGCGGACCAGGTCTATCGCGTCGAGAGCGTCGACGGCGGGCGGACGTGGAGCCTGCCGGCGCCGACCGACGTGCCGAACAACAATTCCTCCATCGCGGTCGTCAGGCTCAGGGACGGCCGGCTGGCGATGATCTGCAATCCGGTGAATGCGGCCCTTTCGGCCGACCGGCGCGCATCGCTTTACGACGAGCTCGGAGACGACGACGGCCGGCCCGATGCCGATCCTTCAGGCGGCTGCGTGCCGATCTGGGGCGTGCCGCGGGCGCCGGTGAGCGTCTGCCTGTCGGCCGACGACGGCCGGACCTTCCCCGATCGTATCGCGATCGAGGACGGACCGGGGACCTGCCTTTCCAACAATTCGACCGATGGACACAACAAGGAGATGTCTTATCCGTGGCTCCTGGAAGGACACGACGGCAGCCTGCACGTCGCCTACACCTACCATCGGCGGGCAATCAAATATGTCCGTCTGCCGCCCGGGTGGGCCGACGAGGGGAGAAACTGATGAGCAAGATTATCGGCATCACCATGGGCGATCCCTGTGGCGTCGGACCGGAGATCACGGTCCGATCGCTTGCTGAGATGTCGGCTGCTGACCGGGAGGCGACCCGTATCTACGGCAACCTCGCGACGCTCGAGGCTGCAAGGGAGGCGCTTGGTCTCTCGGTCGATCTTCAGCCCTATGTCGTCGACCTTACGGTCGAGGGCGCGCCGCTCCCCTGGGGTAGCCTTTCGGCAGTGGCAGGCGACGCAGCCTTCCGGTTCATCGAGCGCGCGGTACGCGATGCCGAGGCCGGCAACATCGGCTGCATCGTCACGGCGCCGATCAACAAGGAAGCACTCAATATGGCAGGCCACCATTACGACGGCCATACCGGCATGCTGCGCAGCCTGACCGGATCGAGCGCCGCCTATATGCTGCTTGCCTCCGAGCGCCTCAAGGTCATTCACGTCTCGACCCATGTGTCGCTCAAGGAGGCGATCGGCCGCGCCACCACCGAGCGGGTCCTTGCCACGATCCGCGCCGGCAACGCGCACCTGAAGCGCATCGGCTACGAGCACCCGCGCATCGCGGTCGCCGGCATCAACCCGCATTGCGGCGAGAACGGCCTGTTCGGCACGGAAGACGATGATCAGATCGGGCCTGCGGTGGCGGCCGCGCGTGAAGAGGGCATCGACGTGCAGGGGCCGATCTCTGCCGATACCGTGTTCCATCGCGCCTATTCGGGAGGCTTCGATCTGGTCGTCGCGCAATATCACGACCAGGGTCATATCCCGATCAAGCTGGTCGCCTTCGATACGGCGGTCAACGTATCCGTAGATCTTCCGATCGACCGCACCTCCGTCGATCACGGGACTGCCTTCGATATTGCCGGAAAGGGTATCGCCAATCACGGCAACCTGAATTCCGCGATCGCCTATGCGCGCAAGCTCGTGGCCGGTCAGGCAAGCAGAAAGGCAGCGTCATGATTACGATCCATCAGCCGCGCCGGCTCGTCGTCGGCGCCGGAAGCCGCGGCGAAGTCGGCGCGTGGGCCGGTCAGGCCGGCTCCACCCTGGTCATTGCGACGCCGGTCACGTCCGGCTTTGCCGACAGCCTGAAGCTCTCGGGCAAGGTCACCTTATTCGACGCCATCCCCGGCGAACCGGATATCACGACGCTCGAGGCGGCGCTTGAAGCCGCGCGGAACGCTCGCCCGGATCTGATCGTCGGTCTTGGCGGCGGCTCGGTGATGGATGTAGCCAAGCTGGTCGCGGTACTCTGGGACTCCGGGCAATCGCTCGCCGATGTCGCCGGACCCAATCGCGTGGCGGGCCGCAACACGCGCCTTGCGCAGGTCGCGACGACCGCCGGCACGGGTTCTGAGGCCGGGATCCGTTCGCTGATCACCGACCCGGGCAAGGGCAGCAAGATCGCGGTCGAAAGCCCGCACATGATCGCCGACCTCGCCGTGCTCGATCCGGAACTCACCTACAGCGTGCCGCCTGCGGTCACCGCGGCGACCGGCGTGGATGCCATGGCCCATTGCGTCGAGGCCTTCACCAACCGCAAAGCCCATACGATGATCGACGGCTTCGCCCGCATGGGGTTCAACCTCGTCGGCAAATATCTCGCCCGTGCCGTGCGCGACGGCGAAGATACCGAGGCGCGCGAGGGCATGATGCTGGCTTCCTATTACGGCGGCATATGCCTCGGCCCCGTCAACACGGCGGCCGGGCACGCCATCTCCTATCCGCTCGGCACGCTCTTGCATCTGCCGCACGGTCTCGCCAATGCGATCATCTTTCCGCATGTGCTCGCCTTCAACCAGCCGTCCGCTGCGGCAAAGACGGCGGAAGTCGCGGATGCCCTCGGGCTCGGGCAGGGTCTCTCGCAACGTGATCTGCTGTCGGCCGCGAAAGATTTCTGCGCCGGCCTCGGCATAGAGATGTCTCTGGCCGTCAATGGCGCGAAGGCGGCCGACCTGCCGCGCTTTGCCGCGGATGCGCATGCGATCCGGCGGCTGATGGACAACAATCCGGTCGACATGAGCGAGGCCGATGTGCTGGAGATCTACCGGGCGGCGTTCTAAGACCTGTTGAGATTCGGGATACCCGCCGCGGCTCATCCCTGTGTTCGTCACAGGGATCCAGCCAGACCAAGTCCTTGGGCTGAAAGAACTCTTCCCCGCGCCGCAGATGCGGCGCGGTTCTCATCTCTGTGACAAGCACAAAGATGAGGAGAAGAGGAGGGGCCTTAATTCAAGCAGCGCGGGACGGGGGTATTTCTCTCCTTCTCCTCGGGCCGCCCTGGCCTCTACTGCGACGCGAGGAACAGGCGGTCGCGCGACCCCGTCAGGTGCTTCAGCATCAGCATGCGGGCCTCTTCGGCACTGCCGGCGGCAATGGCATCTGCGATCGCCTCGTGTTCGGCGAAAACCCTGGATAGGCCGCTTGCCTCGCGCTTCACCGAGATGCCATGGAACTTCATGCCCACGGCGATGTGCTCCTTCAGTGCCTCCATGGCGGTCGAGAAGTAGCTGTTCTGGGCCGCACGGGCGATCGCAAGATGGAACTGGAAGTCGGCATCCTCCCGGTGGGACTGCCGGTTGGTGGCGTCGCGCAGCAGTTCGAGTGCCCGGCGGATCGATGCGAGGCTCGTCTCGTCGTGCCGGAGGGCTGCCGCGGCTGCGGCTGCGGGTTCCAGCGTCAGGCGGAATTCATAGCAGTTCAGGAGATCGGCGACGTTTTCCAGTTGACCGAAGCCGAGCGGCTCGCGAAGGCCCACGGCTCTCACGAAACTGCCCGCGCC
>Ga0209281_1000335_pt1 | contig 80336 bp, 69 predicted proteins | sample MedtruBG_FD_187514 | JGI IMG/M metagenome (GOLD analysis project Ga0209281, IMG submission 187514) | Root nodule microbial communities of legume samples collected from California, USA - Medicago truncatula BG (SPAdes) (version 2) | ecosystem: Host-associated > Plants > Roots > Nodule | place... | reverse complement strand
ATCCCCAACTACCGCCCCTAAAATAACATTCTGACAATAGCTATCTCTGTAGGCTTGCCATATTTTTTGCTCATTAATAAAGTGTGAAATTATTCGGGGGCGTAGGGACTGCTTTTCCGCACCTGGACTATCATAAAGCTCGTAATTGTCAGATGATGTTATCTCTTTTAATTTCTTTTGATATTCCAACTGAAGAATTTTTTCAGATTTCTCACCGACTCTTTTTACGCATTGATGGTAATAATCGTCATTATCTTGATAGTCGTTCTGTGATTTCATTTCAACATACTTTTCAGAGCATTGAATGACATCCTGGTTTTCCAGTATTGATGCTTTGTAGCCACTATGAATATTTTCAGCAAGGGCTGGGTAAGAAAACACCCAAAATAAAACCACAGTTAAAAATTGACGGTTAAATCCTCTGAAGATGCACATTACTGTATGTACCTTATTCTTAACGCATCCCTTCGCAAATCTTTCCCTACCCGGTTTGCCATCAAATACTTTATTAACAGGGATTTATCCCGATGCGCCATCACTATAGCCATCTCCTTAGCTGTAACATTCCCTTGGTAGAGGGTGTCGCAGAAAACCTCCCGGATTTTTTTCTCAATAGAGTACCATGTCACAGATAAGCCATTAGCATTGCTGAAAATTCTTTTTGCATCATTTATATATTTCTCGAATGTAATTTCAAATAAACGTATCTGTTGCTGGTGACTTATTTCACCAATAAGAGGACCGTAAGCCCGCACAAACTCGCGAGCAGGTTGTCCTTTCAGCCCTGCGGCCCTGGAGCAAATGCTTGATTTGTATTCCTCTATCCCAGACCGGCTTAACGTTGCAAATATTTCTCCAGCCGATCGATTACCCATATCAAAACCGCGCCCCAAAGTGACGCCTGATACCCACCCAGGCCAGTGTAAAATTCGGGAAAAGTAAGGATATCGCTGAAGTTTAAAAGGGACTGTTGCAGTGACAAAATCAACGCCTTCACAATTAAAGGTAAACTGCCCTTCCTGAACAGTGAGAGGGCCACGCTGATGCTTTGGACGCCAACCCGGTGCAGCGCTATTTAAAGCCTCTATAAACGCACTATCAAAAGGATGAACCAGTCCCGTTGGTTTCATATTCAGCAAACGCTGATACCAACGAATTGCCTCTATGGTAAGTTGCCCACATTGTCCATCCACACCAGGAGATCTCCCGATATTATGTTGATAGCCTGCCTGGGTCATCATTCTCTGAATTTTTTTTACATCTTCAGGGGCGTTCGTTCCACACGTCCCTACGGATGAAAATAGCAGCGCGGGATTGAGCAACATTGGCTCATGATATTTTGACATGAAATCGTCCTGATTAATGTGGCTGTCCTAATGATCCTGGCTGATTGTAATCACTCTCCCGTTATAAATCCCCAAAGGGAAAATTTATGAGATTATCGCCCTAACCAAATTCCTGGAATTGCAAGGCGTTGTTGCGGGGCAAATTAACCTCTGTTTCTTTCTGGAACCTGACACTGGCTTTAGAACAAAGCCGTGCACAATCAGCGTGGGCAGCAGGTACCCACATCGAGGTTATGCGGTTGAAGGGATCACGCTTCGCGTCAAAGCCAGTTAAGCACCCGTCTTACGATGGCAGCAGCCGGAAAGATTATCAATAATCGGACATTCGGCGCTGTCATCCCCTGGGCAGGACTCCGCCAGTGCCAGCAGCTGTTCGCGCATTGCCTGTAACTCAACAATGTGCCGTTCGATCTCCGCCACCTTTTCCAGCGTTCTACTTTTCACATCCGCGCTATGGCGTTTGGGATCGTTGAACAGATTAACGAGTTCGCCGCACTCTTCAAGATTGAACCCCACCTGGCGGGCCTGGCGCAATAGCGTGAGCTCATCCAGATGCAGTTGCGTATAGCTGCGGTAGCCGTTTTCGCTACGCAACGGCGGCGTCACCAGCCCTTTCTCTTCATAAAAACGAATCGCCTTGCTGGTCAGTCCGGTTTTTTTCGCCACATCACTGATATTCACATTTCCCCCTTGACCTTAACCTTACTGGAAGGTTTAACCTTTATAGTATCCTTTTAAAGCCTAAATAATTCGAGTTACATAAAGGCGGCAAGACTGAGAATCCCCAGAGCTTACTCAAGTAAGTGATTGGGGTGAGCAAGCGCCGCCAACGCACAGGCAACTCGAATTATGACGGGTTTATTGGTCAATCGTTGACCGGATAACTATACAGGAGTTTTGGTATGTCTCACACAATCAACCTGACGCTGGATGGCCTCACCTGCGGTCACTGCGTTAAACGCGTTAAAGAGAGCCTGGAGCAACGCCCGGACGTTGACCATGCAGAAGTGACCGTTGAGCACGCAGAAGTGACCGGCAGCGCGAGCGCCGATGCGCTGATCGACACCATCAAACAAGCCGGATACGGGGCGGAGCTCAGCCACCCAAAGGCTAACCCGCTGACAGAGTCATCAATCCCGTCGGAAGCGCTGACAGCGGACACCCCTGAGCTTCCGGCAGCCAGCGATATCGATGACAGCCAGCAGCTGTTGATCAATGGCATGAGCTGCGCCAGCTGCGTCTCCCGCGTACAAAAAGCCTTGCAGGCCGTACCGGGTGTGTCGCAGGCACGGGTAAACCTCGCGGAACGCACTGCGCTGATTATGGGCAGTGCGTCCGCAGCAGAATTAGTCCAGGCGGTTGAAAAAGCGGGTTACGGCGCCGAGGCGATTGAAGATGAAGCCGAGCGCCGTGAACGCCAGCAGGAAACCGCCCTCGCTACCATGAAACGTTTTCGCTGGCAGGCGATAGTCGCGCTGCTGGTGGGTATTCCGGTGATGGTGTGGGGCATGCTCGGCGACAACATGATTGTCACCGACGAGAACCGCACGCTGTGGCTGGTGATTGGCGTGGTAACGCTCGGAGTCATGGTTTTTGCTGGCGGACATTTTTATACCAGCGCCTGGAAAAGCCTGAAGAATCGCACCGCCACCATGGATACGCTGGTGGCGCTGGGAACGGGCGCAGCATGGCTCTACTCGATGAGCGTGAACGTTTGGCCGCAATGGTTCCCGATGGAAGCGCGTCATCTCTATTATGAAGCGAGCGCGATGATTATCGGCCTGATCAATCTGGGCCACATGCTTGAAGCCCGCGCGCGTCAGCGCTCATCAAAAGCGCTTGAACGATTGCTCGACTTAACGCCGCCATCCGCACGTGTCGTGACGGATGACGGTGAAAAAACGCTGCCGCTTGCAGACGTGCAGCCGGGAATGACGCTGCGTCTCACCACTGGCGACCGCGTCCCGGTGGACGGTGAAATCACGCAAGGCGAAGCCTGGCTGGATGAAGCCATGCTCACCGGTGAACCGATCCCGCAACAAAAAGGCGCGGGTGACGCGGTACATGCCGGAACCGTGGTACAGGACGGCAGCGTGCTGTTCCGCGCCAGCGCAGTGGGTAGCCACACCACCCTGTCGCGCATCATTCGCATGGTGCGCCAGGCGCAAAGCAGCAAGCCGGAAATTGGGCAACTGGCCGATAAAATCTCCGCTATTTTTGTGCCGGTCGTTGTGGGGATCGCGCTGTTTAGCGCAGCCATCTGGTATTTCTTCGGCCCCGCCCCGCAGATTGTGTACACGCTGGTGATCGCAACGACGGTGCTGATTATCGCCTGCCCATGCGCACTCGGTCTGGCGACGCCAATGTCGATTATTTCCGGCGTGGGCCGTGCTGCGGAGTTTGGCGTGCTGGTTCGCGATGCCGATGCGCTCCAGCGGGCAAGCACGATCGATACATTGGTGTTTGATAAAACCGGTACGTTAACGGAAGGCCGACCGCAGGTTATGGCGGTGCGGACAGTTAACCTTGCAGATACCGACGCGCTACGTCTGGCGGCGGCACTTGAACAAGGCTCCAGTCATCCGCTGGCAAGGGCGATTCTCGAGAAAGCCGGTAACGCGACGCTGCCGCAGGTGGATAATTTCCGCACGCTGCGCGGTTTGGGCGTGAGTGGCGACGTGGAAAATCATGCTGTGCTGCTCGGCAATCAGGCGTTGTTGCACGAAAATGGCATTGATACCGCAGCGCTGGACGATGAACTGAAAGCTCAGGCTTCGCAGGGTGCGACGCCGGTTCTGCTGGCAATTGACGGCAAAGTGGTTGCACTGTTTGCCATCCGCGATCCGCTGCGTCAGGACAGCGTGGCCGCGCTTCAGCGTCTGCATCGCACGGGCTACCGTCTGGTGATGCTGACCGGCGATAACCCCACGACGGCCAACGCCATCGCCAAAGAGGCAGGTATTGACGAGGTGATTGCAGGCGTAATGCCGGACGGTAAAGCTGACGCCATCAAAACGCTGCAAAGTCAGGGCCGTCAGGTGGCAATGATCGGCGATGGCATCAACGATGCCCCTGCGCTAGCGCAGGCGGATGTCGGGATTGCGATGGGCGGCGGAAGCGACGTGGCGATTGAAACCGCGGCTATTACGCTGATGCGCCACAGCCTGATGGGCGTGGCTGACGCGCTGGCGATTTCAAAAGCCACTTTGCGCAATATGAAGCAAAACTTGCTCGGTGCGTTTATCTATAACGCGTTCGGTATTCCGATTGCTGCCGGCATTTTATGGCCGCTAACCGGAACCTTGCTGAACCCGGTTGTCGCGGGGGCCGCCATGGCGCTCTCCTCCATCACCGTGGTGAGTAACGCCAACCGGCTCCTGCGCTTTACGCCGAAGGATTGAACCTTAACCTCCTACGCGCTAGCATGAACCTTTGCATTCATGGAGCGCGTATGAGCCTGTTTAATCGTATAAAAACCACATTCCGCGCTCGATTTCCCCGCCGTTATCCCTGGCCGGGGCTGGATATAGTGCTCCCTGGCGGGCAGCATTTGCATCTGATCGGCAGCATCCATATGGGCACGCGTGACATGTCACCGCTGCCGCCCGCGCTGGTTGAAAAACTCAGTACCGCCGATGCGCTGATCGTTGAGGCGGATATTTCCGGCAACGAATCCCCCTTTGCCAACCTTGATATTCCGCCGCCTCTCAACGAACGACTCAGCGAAACGCAGCTAAGCGAACTTGAACGCGTTGCCGATGAGCTGGGGCTTGCCCTGTCGATGCTCGAAACCCAGCCGCTATGGCAAATCGCCATGGTATTGCAGGCCACGCAGGCTCAGCGCCTGGGATTACGCGGCGAATACGGTATCGACTATCAACTCCTCAACGCCGCGCGCGCCAGAAATCTCAGAGTTATTGAGCTGGAAGGCGCTGAAAGTCAGATTGCGCTGCTGCGCCAGCTTCCCGGCGACGGGTTGTCGCTGCTGGATGATACGTTAACGCACTGGCACACCAACGCGCGGCTATTACAGATGATGATGAGCTGGTGGCTGGAGTCGCCGCCCGCAGACGGCAAGCTTGAGCTGCCCTCGACGTTTAGCGAATCGCTGTATGATGTGTTGATGCATGAGCGTAATCAGGCCTGGCAAAAAACCTTGCAGGCGTTGCCCGCCGGGCACTATGTGGTTGCCGTCGGCGCGCTGCATTTATACGGGGAAGGGAATTTGCCGTCGCTGTTAAAATAAAAAAATGGCCAATATTTCTATTGGCCCGTCAAAGAGGAATTTCATCGTTATTATTATGCCGAAGGAGACCTTCGGTTGAGCCGATTGTCGCTCAAAGTCATCATCTCCGCCAATACTATTGCGCAAGATGGTGCTATTTTTTAGACAGCCGTCAGGCGTATGCTGAACGCGAAAATTGTCTGTCGTCAGAAGGATCACTATGACTCCCGCCGTTAAATTACTCGAAAAAAACAACATTCCTTTCCGTATTCATACCTACGACCATGACCCCGCCGAAACTAACTTTGGTGACGAAGTGGTGCGCAAGCTGGGGCTGAATGCCGACCAGGTCTATAAAACGCTGCTGGTGGCCGTGAATGGCGATATGAAACATCTTGCGGTGGCGGTCACGCCCGTCGCGGGCCAGCTGGATTTGAAAAAAGTCGCCAAAGCGTTGGGCGCGAAAAAGGTCGATATGGCGGACCCGATGGTAGCGCAGCGCACCACGGGATATCTGGTCGGCGGCATCAGCCCGCTCGGCCAGAAAAAGCGCCTGCCCACACTGATCGACGCCCCTTCCCAGACGTTTGAAACGATCTTTATTTCAGGCGGAAAGCGCGGACTGGATATTGAGCTTGCAGCGAGAGATTTAGCGAAAATACTCGGGGCCCAATTTGCGGATATTGCGCGGCGGGAGTGATCCTTCTGCGCATAAAAGGGCGTTACTGGCGACGTCAGTTTGGACGCGGACAGCACGCAGGAACCAGAGCGTACAGAGAGTACGTGAGGATCCCGGGCACTGCCCGCGTTCAAAATAGCGAACGAGTTTGCTCTGTTACTGCCAGCTCACCTCGCCTTTCGGCTCATACGCATTCACATCCAGCGGTGAATTTTGCTGGATAAACTGCTTCAACACTTCGGCATCAATAAAACCGGTGTTCACGTAGCCCGGTTTATCATCGATATGCGGATACCCGTCACCGCCAGTGGCGTTGAAACTTAGCGTCGCCATGCGGTAGGTTTTGGCGGGATCAACCGGTTCGCCTTTGATCTTCAGATCGTTAAGCTTGCCGTCCTTCGCAGTAAAACTGACGTTAGCAAACTGCGGATAGGCACCGGAATCAGGCTTCATTTGCGCCACGGCGGTCAGATAATCGATCACCTCTTTACCGCTCATATCGGCGTAGACCACGATGTTGCCAAACGGCTGCACCTTGAGCACATCTTTGTAGGTAATATCACCGCCATCAATGGAATCGCGAATGCCGCCGCCGCTCATCACCGCAAAATCAGCACTGGTGCGTGCCATTTGCGCTGCCAGCAACAGATGTCCCATATTGGTTTGTACAAAGCGAACTTTGCTGCGATCCCCTTCCAGACGACCATTAATAGTGCCGATCTTCACATCCAGCTGCGCTTTGCCTTTGTTCTGGAATGGCGTCAGAAGCGACAGCATTTGGGCGTTTTCGGCAATTTCAGGCGTATAAAGTACGCGCTCACTTTTGCCATCATCGTAAGTCACTTTTTTCTTCAGATTCACCGGAATTAGCTGATAATTAACCAGTTTCATCTCGCCGTTGCGGAATTCAAAGTCAGCACGGCCAACGTATTTGCCCCACTCGTGAGCCTGAACAATCCAGATCCCGTTCTGACGATCGGGTGCACATGGCGTTCCCGGCACGTAATCGACCTGCTTTTTATTCTCGGCAGCCATACAAACCGGGTTTTGTGAGTGACCACCCACAATCATTGCCAGCGCGCCTTCTGGCAGGCTGCGCGCCATTTCCACATCACCCGGCGCATTTGAGCCGTGGTCGCCGTTATCGTAATGCCCCATATGGGTTGTCGCGATAATCACGTCCGGCTTTTCGTTTTGATTCAGCTCCTGAATCACCAGCTTTGCTTCGTCAGCCGGTTTACGAAATTCGATGTCCGTAAAATATTCCGGGTTGCCGATTTTCGCGGTGTCATCGGTGGTTAAGCCGATCACGGCAATTTTTAAATCTTCTCGTTTGAATAATGCCCAGGGCTTAAACAGGCGTTCGCCGGTACTTTTTTGATAAATATTGGCGGACAGGAACGGGAATTTAGACCACTTTTCCTGCTGGCGCAGCACGGTTAACGGATTATCAAATTCATGGTTGCCGACGGCCATCGCGTCATAACCAATTAAATTCATGCCGCGGAAATCGGGTTCCGCGTCCTGTAAATCGGACTCCGGTACGCCGGTATTAATGTCGCCGCCAGAGAGCAATAATACGCTGCCGCCCTGCGCCGCCACATCTTTGCGAATCCCGTCCACCAGCGTTTTTTGCGCCGACAGACCATATTCACCGTATTCACTGCGCCAGAAATGACCGTGGTGGTCGTTGGTGTGCAGAATAGTGATTTTGTAGGTTTTATCTTTTTCGTATGCCTGCGCTGACTGGCTTGCCAACGCCCATGTGGCTATCAGCGCCAATGCGACGCCTCGCTTCATTAACTTCATATTCTCGCTCCCTGACTAAAAGACAAACGCAAAAATTACAATGAGTAAGAAGAATAGACAAATATGTTTTCAGAATTGCGACTTTCCTCAACTCTCACGGAAAGGTATGTTAGCCAGATAATAATGACATCCTGCATTTCTTATAAATAAAAGACGTGGAATTTTATGGCAATCAGTGAATCAACCCAGCCCGTCACGGGCTCTCCGGCGTCACCGCCAAAAGCGCGCACCTCATTTGGTATTTTGGGCGCGATCAGTTTGTCACATCTGCTGAACGATATGATTCAGTCGCTGATTCTGGCGATTTATCCCCTGTTGCAGTCAGAATTTTCATTAACTTTTGTTCAGATCGGAATGATTACACTGACCTTCCAGATGGCATCGTCTTTGTTACAGCCTGTCGTGGGCTACTGGACAGATAAATATCCGATGCCGTGGTCGCTGCCGATTGGGATGTGTTTCACTCTCAGCGGGCTGGTGCTGCTGGCGCTGGCCGGCAGTTTTGAGATGGTATTGGTTGCTGCGGCACTGGTCGGCACGGGCTCGTCGGTATTCCATCCGGAATCCTCGCGGGTGGCGCGTATGGCCTCGGGGGGTCGTCACGGTCTGGCCCAGTCGCTGTTCCAGGTGGGCGGCAACTTCGGTAGCTCGCTCGGTCCATTGCTGGCCGCCGTCATCATTGCGCCATACGGAAAAGGTAATGTGGCCTGGTTTGTGCTGGCCGCGCTGCTGGCGATTGTCGTATTGATACAGATCAGCCGTTGGTATTCTGCACAACATCGGGTGAACAAAGGAAAACCGCAGGTCGCCGTAGTGAATCCGTTGCCGCGCGACAAGGTTATTCTGGCCGTGGGAATACTGTTAGTGCTGATTTTCTCTAAATATTTCTATATGGCGAGCATCAGCAGCTATTACACCTTTTATCTGATGGAAAAATTCGGATTATCGGTACAAAACGCGCAGTTTCACTTGTTTGCGTTCTTGTTCGCGGTTGCAGCCGGTACGGTGATTGGCGGCCCTGTCGGCGATAAAATTGGGCGTAAATACGTGATTTGGGGCTCTATCCTCGGCGTTGCGCCGTTTACCCTTATTTTACCCTACGCATCCCTTGAATGGACGGGTATTTTAACTGTGATAATTGGTTTTATCCTCGCCTCTGCGTTTTCAGCCATTCTGGTATATGCCCAGGAGCTGATGCCGGGACGTATCGGTATGGTTTCTGGACTGTTTTTCGGCTTCGCTTTTGGGATGGGAGGCCTTGGCGCCGCCGTTCTGGGGCTGGTTGCTGACCATACCAGTATCTTCCTGGTCTATAAAATCTGTGCTTTCCTGCCACTTCTGGGGATACTGACCATATTCCTGCCTGATTATCGGCATAAGGCCTAGTTTCTCTGCGGCCAAAGTCAAACTTTGGTCGCACTCGACGCCTACTGCCGTAAGGCTTCCCTCTCGCTCCTCGTGTTAATTTGTCCTAATCTGCTTTTTTTAACGCTTATTGCTGTTTTATTCAAATTTCAACAATTATTCATAAACATAAGGCTCAAAATTGTCATAAACTATTAATCGGGTTTTTGGCATTCACGCCAAAAATGGATCACCACACGACGAAAGGAGACGGAATGCATCACGCCACACCGCTTATCACCACCATTGTTGGTGGCCTTGTGCTCGCTTTTATCCTTGGCATGCTTGCCAACAAGTTACGAATTTCTCCTCTCGTGGGCTATTTATTAGCAGGTGTGCTGGCAGGTCCGTTTACGCCCGGCTTTGTGGCAGATACTAAACTGGCACCAGAACTGGCGGAATTAGGCGTGATTCTGCTGATGTTTGGCGTGGGTCTTCATTTCTCCCTGAAGGATTTGATGGCGGTAAAGGCCATCGCCATCCCCGGTGCGATCGCCCAGATAGGCGTGGCGACGTTATTGGGTATGGCGCTTTCTGCGGTGCTGGGCTGGCCGCTGATGACCGGCATTGTGTTTGGATTGTGTCTCTCAACCGCCAGTACCGTGGTGCTGCTGCGCGCGCTTGAAGAACGGCAGCTTATCGACAGCCAGCGTGGGCAAATCGCTATTGGCTGGCTGATTGTTGAAGATTTGGTGATGGTGCTGACGCTGGTTCTGCTGCCTGCCGTCGCCGGGATGCTTGAAAAAGATAACGTCGGCTTCGCTTCGCTGGCGCTGGATATGAGTATCACCATTGGGAAAGTGATCGCGTTTATCGTCATCATGATGGTCGTGGGCCGCCGCCTGGTTCCGTGGATTATGTCGCGCAGCGCCGCCACCGGCTCACGCGAACTGTTTACCCTTTCCGTGCTGGCGCTGGCGCTGGGCATTGCCTTCGGGGCAGTCGAATTCTTTGACGTCTCCTTTGCTCTGGGCGCATTCTTCGCCGGGATGGTGTTGAACGAGTCAGAACTCAGCCACCGCGCAGCGCACGATACGCTGCCGCTACGCGATGCATTTGCGGTGCTGTTCTTTGTCTCCGTCGGCATGCTGTTCGACCCGTGGATCCTGTTAGAGCAACCGCTGGCAGTGCTGGCAACCCTGGCGATTATTATCTTCGGTAAATCCGTTGTTGCGTTCCTTCTGGTACGCATGTTTGGTCACTCTCTGCGTACCGCGCTGACCATCGCGGCAAGCCTGGCGCAGATTGGTGAGTTCGCCTTTATCCTGGCGGGCCTGGGCATGGCGCTGAACCTGCTGCCGCAGGCCGGGCAAAATCTGGTACTGGCAGGCGCGATACTCTCCATTATGCTCAACCCGGTGCTGTTTGCGGTGCTGGAAAAATATCTCGATAAAACCGAGACGCTGGAAGAGCAGACGCTGGAAGAGGCGACCGAAGAAGAGAAACAGATCCCAGTGGATATCTGTAACCACGCGCTGCTGGTCGGGTTTGGCCGCGTCGGTAGCCTGCTTGGCGAGAAGCTGCTGGCTCAGGGCGTTCCACTGGTGGTTATCGAGACATCACGTTCCCGCGTGGATGAGCTCCGTGCACGCGGCATCCGTGCCGTGTTAGGCAACGCCGCTAACGAAGAGATCATGAATCTGGCGCACCTGGACTGCGCGCGCTGGCTGCTGCTGACCATTCCAAATGGTTACGAGGCAGGCGAGATTGTCGCGACGGCCCGTGAGAAATGCCCGACGATTGAAATTATCGCCCGTGCGCATTATGACGATGAGGTGGAGTACATTACCGAACGCGGTGCAAATCAGGTGGTGATGGGCGAGCGCGAGATTGCCAATACCATGATTACGTTGATTGAAAAGCCGCCGATTGAAGAAGCGGTGACGGGGTAAGATTATTGCGGCCTGATGCCCTCACCCTGACTCTCTCTCACCGGGAGAGGGCGCAAACCTTAAAAAGGTAACGTAAGTTGCCTTTTTGCTTCTGTCTTGTGCGGTCTGATGCACTCTCCCCGGCCCTTTTCCCTGTGGAATAGGGAGCAAACATTAAAAAAGGCAACGTAAGTTGCCTTTTTGCTTGTGCCTTGTGCGGCCTGATGCCCTCTCCCCGCCCCTATTCCACCGGGAAAAGGGAATATCGAGCCACGATGAGATGCACCGAACGGTTCCCTCTCCCTTAGGGAGAGGGTTGGGGATTATCTTTTAGCGATCCCAGTAAGACTCTTCGAGACTGTCTTCCCGCTCCGGCAGCCCACGCGTTAAGCGCGGGGAATGCTGATTCAACACCTGATAGCTTACGCGGTTTGCGTATTTACATACCTGTGCCAGCGACGAATAGGTCAGCCAGCTGAATTTGTGCTTGCTGGAGTTCGGGACGTTAGAGCGGTGATAGGCATTCGCGGTGATATCGTGCAGCAGTGCCGCCAGCGCACCATCGCCCGCACCGTTGGTGTTCATGATCTTCTCCGGCCCGCCCATGTATGGCGCGATATGGGAGAAAATACGCAGCGGATTTTCACACTCTTTATGGCGCATCGCGCGGCTGAATTCATACTGGTTGAACTCGGCAATCGCCCCCGGCAATAACGGATGCTGGGTTTTGCGTTTGCTCTCTTCTTCCGTAAAGCCCGCCATAAACAGCCCCACAGGACCGGCGGTACAGAGCACTAAATCAACCCAATCCAGCGCTTTATCAGACGCCAGCAGCGGATCGCTTTCGCCGGTCAACGCTTCGGCCTCTTCTTCATTCATCGCCAGAATGGAGACATGCTCTTTCAGGAACGCCTGCCACCACTCCGGGTTATCAGCGATCACGAATTTAGTTCCCAGCGTCAACACCACCGGGACATTATATTTCTTCGCATATTCAATCGCCTGCATGGTCGCTTCCGGCATCGGCTCGCCAGGCTTACAACGCACCAGATAGGAGGTCAACACCAGTGCAGACGCGCCCGCGATCACCTCTTCCGGGATGCTCTCCGCGCGCAGCTTATTCATGTGGCCTGGGCTGATGGCAAACGTGCGCTCGCCGGAATCGCTAATGAGCGTAAAACAGCGGCCAATCGCCCCGTCAACGCCCTGAAGATAGTTCAGATCGGTACGGCTGGAGGTGTTGCAAAGATAGCGGTAGGCATAGCCGCCGATTTCAATATTGCTGCACATCACCCCCAGCAGGACCGAACGGTCATCCGCCAGCACGGAATAGTTGTGCATAGTGTTCCCGATAGTGCCACCGGCAAACTGATGGGTGATCAGGTTTTCGCGCACCAGCTCCTGGTACAGCGCCTCAGCGACATCATCTTCTATCACCAGCGAATGGCCGGAACTTAGCCCATAGCGTGCGACAAACGCATCATCCACTTTTGCTTCAATGTCGACCAACGTCTGATCGATACCGACCACCCACGCCGCGCTGGTTTCATTTTCTGGCTGAATCTGTTGCAGGAGGGGATCGCGTGCGTTGACGGGGAAATAGTGCTTGGATTTGCGCTTACCGGGAAATTTCATTTTCAGGGCTACGAGTGACTAATGGGCCGGAAATGGTAGCACAAACCCGGCCCAATACGCGATTATCGACGCGTCGTTACCAGTGAAACCATCATCTCGATATGCTCTGGCGAATCATTCAGAGCTGGAATGTATTCGTACTTCTCGCCGCCGGCTTCGAGGAAAAACTCCCGGTTCTGCACCGCGATCTCTTCCAGCGTTTCCAGACAGTCCGCCGAAAAGCCAGGCGACATCACCTGAACGTGCTTCACGCCCTTTTCACCCAGCATTTTCAGGGTTTCATCGGTGTAAGGTGTCAGCCAGGGTTCGCGACCAAAGCGAGACTGGAAGGTCATCATCACTTTTTCTGGCGGCAGGCCCAGAGCCGAAACCAGTTCGCGCGTGGTGTCGCGACAGCGCTGCGGATAGTCATCGCCTTCGTCAGCATAACGCTGCGGAATCCCGTGATAGGAGAGTAAAAGCAGATCCGGCTCGCCGTGCTTAGCGAACGATGCGCGCGCGCTGTTCACCAGGGCCGCAATGTACATCTCATCATCAGCGTAATCGCGGATAAAGGTGATGCCGGGAATATGACGACGAGTGGCGAGAATGCGCGCCAGCTCATCCCAAACCGCAGCGACCGTCGAGCAGGAATATTGCGGATACAGTGCCAGCACCACAATATGCTCAACGTCCTGTGACAGCAGGTTTTCGACCGCACTTTCCAGGGACGGTTTGCCATAGCTCATGCCGAGTGCAACGGGCATGTCGGGCAATCGGGCGGCAAGCGCTCTCTCCTGACGACGGCTGTAGACCATCAGCGGAGAGCCCTCATCCATCCACACGGACTGATAAAGTTTGGCAACGCGTGGGGAGCGAATAGGCAGAATGACGCCACGCAACAGCGGCCACCACAAGACGCGTGGGGTATCGACGACGCGCGTGTCGCTTAAAAACTGTCGCAGGTAACGCTTAACTGCCGCTGGAGTGGGTGCTTCTGGAGTGCCCAGATTGGCAAGCAGGATGCCGGTTTTCGCCTGACTCATTCACGCCTCTTAACCATTTGAATGGCTGATGATTGTAACTGAAAAGCGTGTAAACGGAACCCATTGCTGCGATAGGTACTGGTGAGAATATTTCTCACCCAGAGAGCTCCGGGTGAGAGGAGCGTGATTAGCCGAGGATTTTTTCCAGCTCTGCACGCACTTCAGCGACCGGCCTGGTGCCGTCAACTTTCGCGTATTGGGTGTTACCCGCCTGCGCTTCTTTAGAGTAGTAGCCAATCAGCGGCGCGGTCATCTGATGGTATTCCACCAGGCGTTTACGCACGGTCTCTTCCTGATCGTCTTTACGCGTGGTCAGCTCTTCGCCGGTCACGTCATCTTTGCCTTCAACCTTTGGTGGGTTGAATTTGATGTGATAAACGCGGCCAGAAGCAGCATGCACGCGACGCCCGATAATACGGTCAACGATCAGCTCGTCAGGAACGGCAAATTCCAGAACGTAATCCACGTTGATACCCGCTTCTTTCATGGCGTCAGCCTGCGGAATGGTACGCGGGAAGCCGTCCAGCAGGAAACCGTTACGGCAATCTTCCTGAGTGATGCGTTCTTTTACCAGGGCGATAACCAGTTCGTCAGTTACCAGCTTGCCAGCGTCCATGATGTCTTTCGCTTTTTTACCCAGCTCGGAGCCAGATTTAACAGCGGCACGCAGCATGTCACCCGTAGAGATTTGCGGAATACCGTATTTCTCCATGATGAACTGAGCCTGAGTTCCTTTACCCGCGCCCGGAGCGCCAAGCAGAATAATACGCATTGCGAAAATCCCCTCAAAAGTTGGTTCAATTTTTCAAAAGCGCTAAACAATACCATCAGAACGGGTATGGCTCAAGGAAGGCGGGGAGGCTGAAACGGTTAACGGGGGGATTATTTGGGAGAGCGCGGTCTGAAGCCCTCACCCCGGTCCTCTCCCACGTGAGAGGGAGAAGACCAGGGGAGGTGCGATTAATTACGCCAGCAGCAACGCATTCACGCGCTTGATGAACTGGTTTGGATCTTCCAGCGTACCGCGCTCAGCCAGCAGGGACTGATCCAGCAGCAGCTCAACCCACTCGGCAAAACGAGTTTCATCCTGCGTGTCTGCCGCGCGTTTAACCAGCGGGTGATCCGGGTTCAGCTCGAAGATGTATTTCACTTCTGGCATCGCCTGGCCGGCAGCAGCGAACAGTTTCGCCATCTGCGTGCCCATTTCGTCGGCTTCAGTGGTGACAATTGCCGGCGTGTCGGTCAAACGATGGGTGAAACGCACCTCTTTAACGCGATCGCCCAGCAGCGTTTTCACGCGCTCAACGAACGGCTCCAGCGCTTTCTCGGCTTCTTTCGCGGTTTCGTCCACGTCATCCGCCAGTTTATCGATGGATTCGTCCGCTTTCGCCACGGACTGGAACGCTTTACCGTCGAACTCGGTCAGGTAGTTCATCATCCACTCATCAATGCGATCGGAAAGCAGCAGCACTTCGATGCCTTTCTTACGCAGCAGCTCCAGATGCGGGCTGCTCTTCGCGGCAGCGTAGCTGTCAGCGGTGATGTAGTAGATCTTCTCCTGCCCTTCTTTCATACGAGACACGTAATCTTCGAGCGACACGGTCTGCTCGGAAGAGTCGGTGTGCGTAGAGGCAAAGCGCAGCAGCTTCGCGATAGATTCTACGTTACCCGAATCTTCCGCTGGGCCTTCTTTCAGCACCAGGCCGAACTGTTTCCAGAAGGTCTGGTATTTTTCCGCGTCGTCTTTCGCCAGTTTTTCCAGCATCTGCAGCGTACGTTTGGTCAGCGCGTTACGCAGGTTACGTGTCACGGTGCTGTCCTGCAGGATTTCACGCGAGACGTTCAGCGGCAGATCGTTGGAATCAATCAGACCACGGGTAAAGCGCAGGTAATTTGGCATGAACTGTTCAGCGTCGTCCATGATGAACACGCGCTGTACGTACAGTTTCAGACCGTGCTTGTGATCGCGGTTCCACATATCCCACGGCGCCTGCGCCGGGATATACAGCAGGCTGGTGTATTCCTGCTTACCTTCCACACGGTTGTGGCTCCAGGTCAGCGGATCGGTAAAGTCGTGGGCGATGTGCTTATAGAATTCGTTGTATTCGTCGTCTTTAATTTCAGACTTGTTACGCGTCCACAGCGCCTGCGCCTTGTTGATTTTCTCCCAGGAGACCACGGTTTCACCGTCGACCTCTTCGGTTTTTTCAATCTCGACCGGCAGTGCAATGTGATCGGAGTATTTACTGATGATCGAGCGCACGCGCCAGTCGTTCAGGAAATCGTCCTCGCCCTCACGCAGGTGCAGGGTAATTTCGGTACCACGATCGGCTTTGGTGATGTCATCAACGGTGTATTCACCTTCGCCATGAGATTCCCAGAATACGCCGTTTTCAGCGCTATCGCCCGCCGCGCGGGTGCGGACGGTGACTTTATCCGCCACGATAAACGCAGAGTAGAAGCCCACGCCGAACTGGCCGATCAGCTGGCTGTCTTTCGCCTGATCGGAACCCATGGATTCGAGGAAGGATTTGGTGCCAGATTTAGCAATCGTACCGAGATGATCGATCACCTCGTCGCGATTCATACCGATACCGTTATCAGCGATAGTCAGGGTGCGTTTGTCTTTATCGAAAGAGACGCGCACGCGCAGTTCGCCGTCGCCTTCATACAGATCCGGGTTGGACAACGCGCGAAAACGCAGCTTGTCCGCCGCATCCGAGGCGTTGGAAATCAGTTCGCGCAGGAAGATTTCTTTATTGGAATACAGGGAATGGATCATCAGATGCAGAAGCTGTTTGACCTCTGACTGGAAACCACGGGTTTCTTGTCCTTTCATATTCAATCGACCTCAACAATGCCATTTAATGAAGTGGATACCCTAAATAATTCGCGTTGCAGGATGGCGGCAAGTCAGAGAATCCCCGGGAGCTTACCTAAGTAAGTGACTGGGATGAACGAACGCAGCCAACGCACCTGTAACGTAAAAATATGACGGGTATAAAGCGTTGAGGGAGAGATGGGGATAAGAAGAGAATATTTCAAGCGGAGGCCACGAATGCGGCCTCCGTTTGGTCAGAAAACAAGCTTATGACGACCCGCTAAAGAGTGGGACAGCGTGGTGCCGTCCACCATTTCCAGCTCACCGCCGACCGGCACGCCGTGGGCGATTCGGCTGGCGCTCACGCCATACTGTGCGCACAACTCACCGATATAGTTCGCTGTCGCCTCGCCTTCCACCGTGGGGTTGGTGGCGAGAATCACCTCGGTGAGCGTCTCGGATTCAAGACGCTGTTCAAGACGATCCAGACCGATATCATCCGGACCAATCCCATCCAGTGGAGACAGATGCCCCATCAGCACGAAATAACGGCCCGAAAACTGCCCGGTTTGCTCAATGGCGTAGATATCCGCTGGACTCTCCACCACGCAAATCTGACCGTTTTCCTGACGACGCGGATTGGTGCAGATATTGCACACATCCTGCTCGGTAAACGTACGGCAATCCGCACAGTGACCAATTTCTGACATGGCGCGGGTCAGAGCCTGCGCCAGGCGCATCCCGCCGCTGCGGTCGCGCTGTAACAGCGTAAACGCCATGCGCTGTGCTGACTTTGGGCCGACGCCCGGTAAGCAGCGCAGCGCTTCCATTAACTGCGTGAGCAGCGGACTGGTTTGCATCAGAACGGCATCTTAAAGCCTGGCGGCAGTTGCATACCGCTGGAAACAGAAGCCATTTTCTCTTTCTGCGTTTCGTCGATACGGCGCGCAGCATCGTTAAATGCAGCAGCAACCAGATCTTCCAGCATGTCTTTGTCGTCTTCGAGCAGGCTTGGATCGATCTCCACGCGGCGGCAGTTGTGCGCGCCGTTAATGGTGACTTTCACCAGACCAGCACCAGATTCACCCGTGACTTCCAGCTGGGCGATCTCTTCCTGTGCCTTCTGCATTTTTTCCTGCATCTGCTGAGCCTGCTTCATCAGGCCACCCAGACCGCCTTTTCCACCAAACATAGGCTTCTCTCTCTTTCACGTTTAACGATTAAAACCGTAAGTCAGACTCACGATCAAAGGGGGCGAATACTTTCTTCATCCAGGTCAGCGTCGAAGAAACGACGCAGAGTCTGGATGTTGTTATCCGCAATAATCGACTCGCGCGCCTGCGCAAGCTTCTCTTCATAAATGGCCTGTCGCCACTCCAGCGGCGTTCGCATCTCGGGATTATCATCTTCAATGATAGTCAATTCAACCGGCACACCGTGTAATGTGGCGAGCGCCTCCGTCAACACCTTTTGCGCTGACGGGGAGTTGAGGTGCCGCTGACTCGGACGCAGGTGCAGGCGGATATGATTTCCGTCCTGCTCTTTCCAGGCATTCAGCGCAACCTGTTCCACCAGCTTCGGCAACTGCAATTTACTGACCTCCGCGGCCCAGGCATCACGCTCAAGCGACTCTTCGGCAAGTTTTGCTGACAGCTCTGGCGTCTTCTCATGCTCGAGCGCTTTTTTGAGCGCTTTCGGCGTAGCAACGTCGACTTTCACCTCTACTGCGGTGTTGGTCGATTTCCAGCGGTAAGCCTCTTTCTTCGCCGGGGCTTTGACTTCAGCTGCGCTGGATGCAGGGCGCGATTGCACACGCTCCGTTACCGAGGCGAGTCGTTCGAGTGCGGCGTTATTAACCGGCCGCGCTCTTCCTGGCGCTGCCGGTTCACTCTTTTTTGGCTTGGTTGCTCCCTGCGCGCGCTGTAGCTGATTGCGGGCGGCGAGCACCGAACTGGTGGCATCCGGCAGCGAGACGTCCTGCCGGGGTGGTGGCGCAGCATCGTGCGGCACCTGCGGTGGCGTCAGCACGGCGGTTGGCGCGACCGGAACAAAAGATTGTTGCGTCACTTCAGGCTCGGGCAACGGCTTGCGCGGATGAAACGCCAGCGCGCGCAAAAGCGTCATTTCGACGCCCATACGGCGGTCCGGCGCAAACGGCAGTTCTTTGCGACCGATCAGCAGCGTCTGATAGTAAAGCTGAACGTCGGTAGGCGGAACGATGCGCGCAAGTTCGCGCATCCGCTGTTCTATCGCGGCCATATCTGCGCCGATAGCGGCAGGCGAAAGCTGCAACATGGCCACGCGGTGCAGCAAGGCGAGCATTTCCACCAGCAGCGCTTCCCACTCCACGCCGCGAGACGCCGCGGCGTTGACCAGCGACATCACGCGTTCGCCGTTCGCCTCGATCACGGCTTCCACCAGCGATAGCGCCTGATCGTCGTCGAGCGTGCCGAGCATCGTGCTGACCGCGACCGTAGAAAGCTGGCCGTCACCGCTGGCAATGGCCTGATCGGTGAGGCTTAACGCATCACGCAAGCTACCGTCTGCGGCACGCGCCAGCAGTTGCAGCGCACGCGGTTCGTGGACGATTTTTTCTTCGTCAAGAATATGTTCGAGCTGCGCGCGGATCTGTTCGACGTCCAGCGCCTTCAGATGGAACTGCAGGCAGCGCGACAGAATCGTGACCGGCAGCTTTTGCGGATCGGTCGTCGCCAGCAGGAATTTGACATGCGATGGCGGCTCTTCCAGCGTTTTCAGCAGGGCGTTAAAGCTGTGGCGCGACAGCATGTGGACTTCATCGATCAGATAGACCTTGAAGCGGCCACGCGCCGGGGCGTACTGCACGTTATCCAGCAGATCGCGGGTGTCTTCGACTTTTGTGCGCGACGCGGCATCGATCTCAATCAGATCGACAAAACGCCCCTGCTCGATTTCACGACAGTTATCACACACGCCGCACGGTGTGGCGGTGATCCCGGTTTCGCAGTTGAGGCCTTTTGCCAGCAAACGGGCAATAGACGTTTTGCCGACGCCGCGCGTGCCGGAGAATAGATACGCGTGATGAATACGTCCTAGCGACAAACCGTTCGCCAGGGCGGTCAGCACATGTTCCTGGCCGACAACGTCAGCGAAGGTTTGGGGTCGCCATTTTCGGGCTAACACCTGATAACTCATGGGCAGGCTCTGCAACGCTGGAAGGTGGAATTCAGGGGGGTCATGCTAACACAACCTCACCCGTTGGGCGAGGTTGCGGGAGTCGGGATTAATGACCCGGGAAAGGAACGAGACTGTAGCTGGTGATGCCCTGTTTTTCCAGGCGCTGTTCGCCACCCAGATCGAACAGATTGATGATAAACGCTGCGTCGGTCACTTCACCGCCCAGACGGCGGATCAGTTTCACGGTTGCTTCAATCGTGCCGCCCGTTGCCAGCAGATCGTCAACAACCAGCACTTTATCGCCGGGTTTAATCGCATCAACATGGATTTCCAGCTGATCGGTGCCGTATTCCAGCTCATAACTTTCAGCAATGGTTTCACGTGGCAATTTACGCGGTTTACGTACCGGTACAAAGCCCACGCCCATCGCCAGCGCAACCGGTGCGCCAAACAGGAAGCCACGCGCTTCTGTTCCTACTACTTTGGTGATCCCGGCGTTTTTGTAACGCTCAACCAGCAGTTCAATGCTGAGAGCGTACGCTTTCGGGTCTTCCAGCAAGCTGGTGACATCACGGAAAAGAATGCCAGGCTTCGGATAATCCTGGATGCTTTTGATGCTGTTTTTCAGATATTCAAGCTGCTGCGCAGTTGCGGTCATAAATGTATGCCTGGTTAAAAACGGTGTTACCCACGGCGCGCATAAAAGTCCGGTCAACGTTACAATTGATTAACCTTTGACCAGGCGCACCTGTGCTCGAAAACGGTCGAATTTACTGGCTGCGCGGGATAATTGCAACAGCGATCGGCGCTCTTCAGTGCTTTTGTTGTTTTTCGTCAACCACGGGAATTCGCCACATAAAGAAAAGCAGGCAGGAAAGAATCACCAGCAGCAGAATGCGTACCCACATCATTTTGACCAGCCACAATGAAATGGCAAAGGTAATGAGGATCACCGCAATGGCGCGAGGCTTTGCCCCAGGCGGCATCGCCCGGTATTGTTGCCAGTGGCGCAGATAGCCGCCAAACCACGAGCGATACAGGAGCCATTGGTGGAATCGCGGCGACGAGCGGGCAAAACACCAGGCCGCCAGCAGAATAAACGGCGTGGTCGGCAGGAGCGGTAAAACCACGCCCAACGTGCCAAGCACTACCGCAAGCCAGCCAATGATGATTAAAATAGTACGCTTCATAATGCGAATCGTTATCAAACTGAACGGCTACTTTACCACTGGAGAGCGGATTGAAAACAGCCTTGCTTTTGGAAACCCTGCAAAATCAGCTGATCGCCCTGCGTGCGCAGGCCTCACCGCTGATGCAGCACGCGACGCTGAAACCCCGCTTTGACAGGCAGTTATTCCGCACCCGCAGCACGCTGATGAAAGATTATCTTGATGAAGCGCAGGCTCATTTTGAGGAGTTGCAGCGCGCCGTTAAGCAGGCGCAGCCTGAGCAGGTGGCGTGGCTTGCGGGGCATCTGACCGAGCAAATCACCGCCCTGCATCGCGAGATTACCGCATGGCCGCTGCGCGTCTGGGACAGCGCGTCGTCCGGCGCAGGAAAATGGCAGCGCAAACGGCTGGAGCATCAGGATTTTGAGCGCCGACTGTTTGAGATGAAACGGGATCGAGAAAAGCAGCTAGAATCCGCCGAAACGCTGGACGATCAGCAGCGCTTAATGCGTGAAGTCAGCGCGCTGGAAGGCCGTATCACGCGTTGTCGTCAGGCGCTGGAAGAGATCGAACGCGTGATTGCGCGTATGACCCGTTAATGGAGAGAAAAATGTCGCTGGAAAACGCACCTGATGAGGTCAAATTGGCCGTCGATTTGATTATGCTGCTGGAAAATCACGATCTTTCCCCCGAGACGGTGCTGAAAGCGCTGGACATTGTAACGCGGGATTTTGAAAGCAAGGTGAAGGCTGGAAGCCCTCACCCTACCCCTCTCCCACGGGGAGAGGGGATGTAATCAAACCCATTTGCCAGAATCGAGCCAGCGTTCAAGCAGGGAAAAATCAGGCCGGCGTTGGGTCGTCGCCCTTTATTTCGCGCTTCACTTCCGTATGCTCATCGCCTTTCTCATTGCGCAGGTGAACTTCAAGCTGGTTGAAAGCGATATTAATGCCATTTTCGCGGCACAGGCGGTCGATGGTGCGGTTAAGCTCATCCACCGCATAGCTGCGATCGCGCAGTTCACGCACATATAAACGCAGTTCGTGATCCAACGTGCTTGGGCCAAAGGTGGTGAAGAACACCGCCGGAGCCGGATCGTGCATCACTTTTGGATGCTCCATCGCCGCCTGCAGCAGAACCTCTTTCACTCTCTCAAGATCGGAACCGTACGCCACGCCGAGACGGATCACCACGCGCGTAATGGTGTCGGAAAGCGACCAGTTGATCAGACGCTCGGTCACAAACGCCTTGTTCGGGATGATCACCTCTTTGCGATCGAAATCGGTAATGGTGGTCGCACGAATGCGGATCTTGCTGACCGTACCGGAGAAGGTTCCGATGGTTACGGTGTCGCCGATACGCACCGGGCGCTCGAACAGAATAATCAGACCGGAAACGAAGTTACCGAAGATCTCCTGCAAGCCGAAACCGAGACCGACGGAGAGCGCGGCGGCCAGCCACTGAAGTTTATCCCACGAGACGCCAAGCGACCCGAAGACGGTCATTGCTCCCGCGACCAGAATCACGTAGTTCAGAATGGTGGTGATGGCGTACGACGACCCCTGGCGCATGTTCAGACGCGAGAGCACAAGCACTTCCAGTAAGCCCGGCAAGTTGCGGATCAGCGCCCACGCGACCATCGAAGAAACCAGCGCAAACAGCAGGCTACCCATGGTTACGCTTTTCATCACCGCCGCACCGGCTTCGGTGCCGTTGTATTGCCACAGAGTGATGCTGTCGAGATAGGCGAACACGGTGATCAAGTCTGACCAAATCGCCCAGAACACCACACCAAACAGCGCCACCATCACCAGCATGGTGATACGCAACGTCTGCTGGTTAACCTGTTCGAGCGCAATGGTCGGTTCTTCCTGCGGCTCCGCCCCTTCCGCGCCTTCTTTCACCATGTTCTGACGACGCGCCAGCGCACGACGATAGGCGATACGGCGCGCCGCAACGCTCAGGCCACGCAGCACCGTCTGATGCAACAGGTTCCACAGGATCACCAGATAAACCGTTTCAATCCAACGGCCTGACAGGCGCAGCGTGGTATAGAAATAGCCCGTCGCGGTGAGTACCATCAGCGCCAGCGGAATGACCGCCAGCACGGTAACGGTGATCAGCCGCATATTGTGCGACTCTTTATCACGCCAGCTGTCGCGGCACATCGGCCACATCAGCACGGCAATCAGCAGCAGGTTGAGGAAAATGGCAAGCTGGCCGAGCACATCATCCATCAGATGCAGCGGGGAAAGCTCAGCCACGACAGACCAGAAATGCAGCGGCAGCAGCGCCAGGCTCACACGCACAATCTGGCGACGCCAATGGCTGGTGAGCTGCTCAGGCATATTGAAGTGACGCACTGCCACGCCATCTTTTTCCAGCACTTTCCAGCACAAGCCAAACACCAACCAGAACAGTGCCAGCTTTTTACTGAATGCCCACAGCAGATCGCTGATGTTGAGCTGCATGGTCAGCAGAATCAGGCCAACGGCCAGAATCACAAGGCAGATCGGCATCGCACGGATCAGATCGATAAGGATCGCTTTTGGCGTGTGGAGCTGGCTGTCATTACGCAGTTGCCCCACTTCGTCCGCCAGCTTCTCCTGATATTTTCTTAGCCAGCCGAGACGCCAGCGAATCAAGCCCGCGATCAATAACAACGGCAAACCCGCGAGGAAGGCAATCATCACCGCAGGCCAGGCTTTCTCCCAGTTCACGGTAATTTTCATGCTCTTGATCTGGGATTTCAGCGTTTCAGGGAAAGATTTAAACCAGTCCCAGTCCATCGGTTTATTGCTGTTCACCCAGAAAATTTGCTGTGTCAGAATTTCCTGCAGACTTTTCGATACGCTCACCAGCTGCTGCTGGTTGATTTGCAGGTTAATCGCCATCATCAGCTGATTGCCCAGCTGTGTGTTGAGCTTGTCCAGCAGCTCACGGCGCATATCCACCACCTGCAACAGCGCGTCATGCACCTCGTCATTCACTTCGCTGGAGTGGCCCTCTTCCACTTTCGCGACAAAAGCGTCGCTCTGGAAAAGCGCATCGCGCTGCTGGTTGACTTCGAACTGCTCGAGACGCAAATCGGCAATACGATTCGTCATGTCTTCCAGCTCATCGGCAGAAGGCAGCGTCTGCTGTTGCTGATAAAGAATGCGCGATAACAGCAGACTGCCCTTCAGCACTGCAATCTGTTCTTTGATGTTACGTTCGGCCTGCAGCGCGCGATCCAGCCAGTTTTTAACTTTAATATTTTGCTGAACCAGCGAGTTCCCGCTCTCCGTCGCCTGAATCAGGCGCTGGCTAAGCTGATGGTTAACATCAAGCTCTTGCTTCACCAAAGGATTCGTCTGGATGCGCGTGGTTTCGTCCGGGGAGACCGCTTCCTGCGCGGTTTTTTCAGTGATCGTCAGGCGTTTGCTGTTCAGCGCTTCCTGCAAGAGCTGTAGCTGGTGCTCCAGCCGATTAATATTCGCAGTGACATAATCACGTTGTTTTTGCAGGGTATCCTGCAAAACGGTATTGCCTTCCAGACTTTTACGCTGCTGGTCAATTTGCGCATTGAGCAGCGTTTGCTGCGCCAGCAGCAGCGTTTGTTGAGTGGGACGCAGTGCGCCCTCTCCCAGCGTCGTCCCGTTCAGGCGGTTACGAATTTGCTGAAGCTGTTGCGAGGCGCTGTACATCGCGTTCTGCACGCGTTCCGGCTGCGTTTGCAGGGAGACCAGTTGGCTGTTGTACGTCGCGAGATCGCTCTGTCCGGTTTGTAAATCCTCGAGCAGTTGCGTCACTCGCGATTCAAGCTGGCGCAGCGAGAGTGTCGTCAGCGTTTTGCGGGTTTCATCGTCATTATCCACATCGCTCAATGCGCTAAGCGATGCGGTAGCCTGACGCATTTTCGCCGGCGCTTCGGCCACTTTCTGACGCAGTTGCGTGGTTTCCGTCTTCACGCGCTCGATTTTATCCAGCGTCTCCAGCGTTTCCGTCAGATCGGCGAGGACGAGTTTATCCTGTGGCGTGAGGTCTTTTTGTTTGTTGAGCGCGTCCACCTGCGACTGAACATCCGCACGCGCCGGGAGGTCGGTGCTATTTTCAGCACGCGCCCAAGCGGCAGGCGCGGCCATCATGAAAATCAGCACGGAGAAAATTAAGGCAAAAACAGGGTTTTGCAAGCGAGAATAGTGCAACATAGTTATGAGTTTGCTGTGAGAAGATGACCAAAAATAGCCAGGTACGAAGAATATCATGCGCACAAGTTGCAGAATAGCGAGAACGCCACGCTCCAGGAAAATTCCTGGGGGGATTAAAGCTGAGGGTTGTGGGAACCGGCGCGAAGCGTTGGGCTGAACTGGCACATCTCGAGTAAAATCGCGACGTAACTGCGCGCTTCATTTTTGAGGTCAAACGACTGCGGAGAAAAAAGCCAATTTTCCATCAGACCGGAAATATAGGCACGCATCAGAATGGCCGTCCGACGGGTCAGGAGATCGGCAGGCAACATTTTCGCCTGAATGCACTGGTTCAGGGTATACTCGATGCGGTCGTAGCTCTCCAGACACAGGCTTCTTTGTGCCTGTTGCACGCTTTCCATTTCACCGACAAACTCACATTTATGGAAGATGATTTCCATCATCAGGCGGCGTCGTTCTTCAACGACCGTCGCTTCAAGAACATATACCAGTATTTCTCTCAAAACTGAGAGTGGATCGTCGGGGAATTTTGCCCGATACTCAGTCTCAAGATCGGCAATACTAGATTCTGACAACTCCCAGATTTCGCTAAACAAGTCTGACTTATTTTTGAAATGCCAGTAAATCGCTCCCCGCGTGACACCCGCGGCCTGAGCAATCTGCGCCAGCGAGGTTGATGACACGCCCTGCTTTGAAAACAGACGCAACGCCACATCAAGAATGTGTTGCCGAGTTTCAAGCGCTTGTTGTTTGGTTTTTCGTGCCATACGTGAGTGAATTTACAGTAGTCAGATTTACATACATTTATGAATGTATGTAACATAGCACGACGATAATATAAACGCAGCAATGGGTTTGCGGACTTTTGATCCATTGATCAATTTGAAATCGGACACTCGAGGTTTACATATGAACAAAAACAGAGGGTTAACGCCTCTGGCGATCGTTCTGATGCTCTCAGGCGGCTTAGCGCTTACAGGATGTGATGAGAAACAGGCTCAACAAGGAGCGCAGCAGGCACCCGAAGTCGGTGTCGTGACGCTTAAAACCGAACCTCTGCAAATCACAACAGAATTACCAGGCCGTACAAGCGCTTACCGCGTTGCGGAAGTTCGTCCTCAGGTGAACGGGATTATCCTGAAACGTAACTTCACCGAGGGTGGTGATGTAAAAGCAGGTGAGTCTCTGTATCAGATTGATCCGGCAACCTATCAGGCTGCTTACGAAAGCGCGAAAGGCGATTTAGCAAAAGCAGAAGCTGCAGCCCGAATTTCTCAGGTCACGCTAAATCGTTATAAGAAACTGCTCGGTACGCAATACATCAGTCAACAAGACTATGACACTGCGCAGGCAGACTCCCAACAGGCCAATGCTTCAGTTGTCGCTGCAAAGGCCGCTGTAGAATCCGCACGCATTAATCTGGCGTATACCAAAGTGACCTCTCCAATCAGTGGTCGTATTGGTAAATCCTCCGTCACTGAAGGCGCATTGGTTCAGAACGGTCAAGCGACCGCGCTGGCGACTGTCCAGCAGCTTGATCCGATCTATGTTGACGTCACGCAATCCAGCAACGATTTCCTGCGTCTGCAGAAAGAGCTGGCGAGTGGTGCACTGAAGCAAGAGAACGGCAAAGCCAAAGTGGAACTCGTGACCAATGATGGTAGCAAGTTCGCCCAGGAAGGGACGCTGGAATTCTCTGACGTGACCGTCGATCAGACTACAGGCTCCATCACCTTACGTGCCATTTTCCCTAACCCTGACCACACGCTGTTGCCAGGTATGTTCGTGCGTGCCCGTCTTGAAGAAGGGATTAACCCAACCGCACTTCTGGTACCGCAGCAGGGCGTAACGCGTACGCCACGTGGCGATGCCAGCGCAATGGTTGTCGGTGCTGATGACAAAGTCGAGATGCGTCAAATCACTGCAACGCAGGCGATTGGCGATAAATGGCTGGTGACCGAAGGTTTGAAAGATGGCGATCGCGTAATTATTACTGGTTTGCAAAAAGTACGACCTGGTGCGCAAGTGAAGGCTCAGGAAGTCAAATCTGACGAGAAACAACAAGCCGCAGCCGGTGGCCAGTCAGAACAAACCAAGTCTTAACTTAAACAGGAGCCGTTAAGACATGCCTAATTTCTTTATCGATCGCCCCATATTCGCGTGGGTGATCGCCATCATTATCATGCTTGCAGGGGGACTGGCGATCCTGAAGCTGCCTGTCGCGCAATATCCAACGATTGCGCCGCCAGCAGTTTCGATCTCCGCCGTCTACCCTGGCGCTGATGCGAAAACGGTGCAGGACACCGTGACACAGGTTATCGAACAGAACATGAACGGTATCGATAACCTGATGTACATGTCCTCCAACAGTGACTCCACCGGTACGGTTCAAATCACCCTGACCTTCGAGTCTGGTACCGATGCGGATATCGCGCAGGTTCAGGTGCAGAACAAACTGCAGCTGGCCATGCCGTTACTGCCGCAAGAAGTCCAGCAGCAGGGCGTGAGTGTCGAGAAATCGTCCAGTAGCTTCCTGATGGTTGTCGGCGTGATCAACACCAATGGCACGATGACGCAGGAGGATATTTCCGACTACGTGGGCGCCAACATGAAGGACGCGATCAGCCGTACTTCCGGTGTCGGTGACGTGCAGCTGTTTGGTTCCCAATACGCGATGCGTATCTGGATGGACCCGAACAAACTGAACAACTTCCAGCTTACGCCGGTCGACGTGATTGCCGCCATTAAAGCGCAGAACGCCCAGGTTGCAGCCGGTCAGTTAGGCGGTACGCCGCCGGTGAAAGGCCAGCAGCTTAACGCCTCCATCATCGCGCAAACCCGTTTAACCTCCGCGGATGAGTTCAGTAAAATTCTGCTGAAAGTGAATCAGGACGGTTCACAGGTTCGCCTGCGCGATGTGGCGAAGGTAGAACTGGGTGGTGAGAACTACGACGTTATTGCGAAATTTAATGGTCAGCCGGCATCCGGTCTGGGTATTAAGCTGGCAACCGGCGCAAACGCCCTGGATACCGCCACCGCGATTCGTGCTGAACTGAAGAAAATGGAACCGTTCTTCCCATCAGGCCTGAAAATCGTTTACCCGTATGATACGACCCCGTTCGTGAAAATCTCCATTCACGAAGTGGTAAAAACGCTGGTTGAAGCGATCATTCTGGTCTTCCTGGTCATGTATTTGTTCCTGCAAAACTTCCGCGCGACGTTGATTCCAACCATCGCCGTACCGGTTGTTCTGTTAGGCACCTTTGCCATCCTGTCGATCTTCGGATATTCGATAAACACCCTCACAATGTTCGGGATGGTGTTGGCGATAGGCTTGCTCGTCGATGACGCCATCGTGGTGGTCGAAAACGTCGAGCGTGTGATGGCCGAAGAGGGACTTCCGCCAAAAGAAGCCACCCGTAAATCCATGGGCCAGATCCAGGGCGCACTGGTGGGTATCGCGATGGTACTGTCAGCAGTATTTATCCCGATGGCCTTCTTTGGTGGCTCGACCGGTGCGATTTACCGTCAGTTCTCCATCACCATCGTTTCTGCGATGGCGCTGTCGGTACTGGTAGCATTGATTCTGACGCCAGCGCTTTGTGCAACCATGCTAAAACCTATTGCCAAAGGCGATCACGGTGAGAACAAGAAAGGGTTCTTCGGCTGGTTCAACCGCATGTTCGATAAGAGCACGAATCACTACACCGACAGTATCGGCGGGATTCTGCGCAGCACCGGTCGTTATTTGCTGCTCTACATCATCATCGTCGTGGGTATGGCGTTCCTGTTCGTTCGCCTGCCAAGCTCCTTCTTGCCGGATGAAGATCAGGGCGTATTCCTGACGATGGCGCAGCTTCCTGCGGGTGCATCGCAAGAGCGTACGCAGAAAGTGCTGGATGAAGTGACCGATTACTACCTGACCAAAGAAAAAGCGAACGTTGAATCGGTGTTTGCGGTTAACGGCTTTGGCTTTGCGGGTCGTGGTCAAAACACCGGTATTGCGTTCGTCTCGTTGAAAGACTGGTCTGAACGTTCGGGCGATGAAAACAAAGTTGAAGCGATTACGGGCCGTGCAATGGGCACGTTCTCACAGATTAAAGATGCGATGGTGTTCGCCTTTAACCTGCCTGCGATCGTGGAGCTGGGTACCGCAACGGGCTTTGACTTCCAGCTCGTCGATCAGGGCGGTCTGGGTCACGAAAAACTGACTCAGGCACGTAACCAACTGCTCGGGGAAGTGGCGAAACACCCTGACCTGTTGGCCGGTGTGCGTCCCAACGGCCTGGAAGATACACCGCAGTACAAGATCGACATCGATCAGGAAAAAGCACAGGCGCTGGGCGTTTCTATCAGTGACATCAATACCACACTGGGCGCAGCCTGGGGCGGTAGCTATGTGAACGACTTCATCGACCGTGGTCGTGTGAAGAAAGTCTACATCATGTCTGAAGCGCAGTACCGTATGTTGCCGAACGATATCAACAACTGGTACGTGCGCGGTAGCGATGGTCAGATGGTGCCGTTCTCCGCTTTCTCAACCTCGCATTGGGAATACGGTTCGCCGCGTCTGGAACGTTACAACGGCTTGCCATCGATGGAAATCCTGGGCCAGGCCACGCCAGGTAAAAGTACAGGTGAAGCGATGAACCTGATGGAAGAACTCGCCAGCAAGCTGCCTTCGGGTATCGGCTACGACTGGACGGGAATGTCTTATCAGGAACGTCTTTCGGGCAACCAGGCCCCTGCCCTGTACGCCATTTCACTGATTGTGGTGTTCCTGTGTCTGGCAGCATTGTACGAGAGCTGGTCGATTCCGTTCTCCGTTATGCTGGTTGTTCCGCTGGGGGTTATCGGTGCGCTGCTGGCCGCGACGTTCCGTGGGCTGACAAACGACGTTTACTTCCAGGTGGGCCTCCTCACAACCATTGGCTTGTCGGCGAAGAACGCGATACTTATCGTGGAATTCGCCAAAGATCTGATGGATAAAGAGGGTAAAGGTCTAATTGAAGCGACGCTGGAAGCGGTACGTATGCGTCTGCGCCCAATCCTGATGACATCATTGGCGTTTATCCTTGGGGTAATGCCGCTGGTTATCAGCACCGGTGCAGGCTCTGGCGCACAGAACGCCGTAGGTACAGGCGTAATGGGCGGTATGATTACCGCAACCGTACTGGCTATCTTCTTCGTTCCTGTGTTCTTTGTGGTGGTTCGCCGCCGCTTCAGCCGCAAGAATGAAGACGTTGAACACAGCCACTCAGTAGAACATCACTGATACCGGTTTCACCTGATAAAAAGGCCGCAATAGCGGCCTTTTTCTTTTCCTTAAAATCATAAATTACGCTTATTGTCAGTTCATTTATTTTCTGCCAACGTAATAAGGCATATCCTATTTAATAGCGAAATTAAGCCATACACTCTGTGTAATTTAATTGGATCCCATTTCAGGATTATTAAGATTATTCCTGGTGGATTAAGTAAGGTCGATGTGTACAGATCCAGACTTCATGCGCAAGAGCTGAGTAACGTGATGAATCTTAAGATAGCATTAAAATTGCCAATGCTGATTAAGGAAGTATTTACCCTGGCAACGATAAGTATTCATTTAACTGTCTTCATTACGAGGTTAATTGTAATTTTTCGTAATAGCGCGATGAAATTTTGATCCGAGTAGATTATAGTTAAAGACATCAGGAGAACTGTACCCGTAAAGGCTACGCTAGTTGTATCCATCCCGACGTTGATGCTCGGTGAGTAAAGAATCACTCAAAAGGGGATGCGCTATGGACGAGTACTCGCCAAAAAGGCATGATATCGCGCAGTTGAAATTTCTCTGCGAATCCTTGTACCATGACTGCCTCGCCAATCTTGATGAAAGCAACCATGGCTGGGTTAATGATCCGACCTCTGCAATCAACTTACAGCTTAATGAGCTGATAGAGCATATCGCAACCTTCGCACTTAATTATAAAATTAAGTACAATGAAGATAATAAGCTGATTGAGCAAATTGATGAATATCTGGACGACACCTTTATGTTGTTCAGTAGTTATGGCATTAACACGCAAGACTTGCAAAAATGGCGTAAATCAGGAAATCGGCTATTCCGTTGTTTCAACAACGTCAGCAGAGCTAATCCGGTAAGTCATTCCTGTTAAAATTATTACAAATACTAAGGTGAATTTATGTCTGATAAACCATTAACTAAGACAGATTATTTGATGCGTTTGCGTCGCTGTCAGTCACTCGACACGCTTGAACGTGTTATTGAAAAAAATAAATATGAGCTGCCCGATCATGAACTGGCTGTATTTTATTCAGCCGCAGATCATCGTCTTGCCGAGCTAACCATGAATAAACTGTATGACAAAATCCCGGTGTCTGTATGGAAATTTGTCCGTTAATTTCAGGCTTGTTTTAGAGGCTCTACCGTTATCTTCTTACGCTGAATTCACCTTTCGATTTACGATCCCTGCGTGAAAGGCAGGTCCACCGTTTCAAACGTGCGCGTCGGCATTTATGCTGTGACTTTGATCACATCAACTTATCGGGAACGTTCCCTTTCTGGATGAGGTTATTTACGCTGATACCGAGCGTATCATTCCAGTGAGGCATTCCATGAGTGAAGAAAAACAAAAAATGATCGCCGGAGAGCTTTACCGCCCTTCGGACGAGACCCTACGGGCAGAGCGCCTTCAGGCGCGCCATCTGATTCACCGCTACAATCACACTGAACCTGATGCGAAATCTGAGCGTCAGGCTTTGCTAAACGATTTATTAGGGCAAAGCGAAGGCGCGTATATTGAGCCTACCTTTCGGTGCGATTACGGCTACAACATTTATCTCGGCAAAGGGTTTTACGCGAACTTTGATTGCGTGATGCTGGATGTGTGCCCCATTATCATCGGTGACAATTGTATGCTGGCGCCTGGCGTGCATATTTACACCGCCACGCATCCACTGGACGCAACCGAACGCAACAGCGGCCTGGAATTAGGTAAACCCGTCACCATCGGCCATAATGTCTGGATTGGTGGACGAGCGGTGATCAACCCTGGCGTTAGCATTGGTGATAATGTGGTGGTGGCCTCCGGCGCCGTTGTCACAAAAGACGTGCCTGCTAACGTGGTCGTGGGCGGCAACCCTGCCAAAATCATCAAAACACTGTAAAACTGAAAATGAGTAACTGTTATGCTTTTTCCCCGCATAACTGTTACTTTTTTCCGCTAAACCACTCCCCTAAAATGGGAAGATCCCCTGTATTTTGCAAAATTCATGAAGGTTATAAATGACAGAGATACAGCGCCTGCTTACTGAAACCATCGACGATCTCAATACCCGCGAGAAACGCGATAATCGCCCGCGCTTTAGCATCAGCTTTATCCGTAAACATACTGGCCTGTTTTTGGCGATGTATGCTGCCCTCCTGGCAACACTCATCGTTATGCTATTGTCAGAAACGCTCATCGACTCGGTGTGGTTACTGATTGTTTTATTCGTCGTCTTTAACGCCTTCTTCTTCTTTGACGTTAATCCGCGCTATCGCTATGAAGATATCGACGTGCTCGATTTCCGTGTTTGCTATAACGGCGAGTGGTACAACACCCGCTATGTGCCGTCGGAGCTGATCAACCGCATTTTGCATTCGCCAAATGTGGAAGAAGAGCAAAAGTCCAAATTGCAGAAAATGATCTCCACGAAAGGCGAACTCTCTTTCTACGACGTCTTCACCCTTTCTCGCCCCGAGACTGCATAATTAACGTCTGCAAGCGCCTGATACCAGGCGCAAACTGAGACGCAGGGGTATTTCCATACCCCAAAACCAAACCGGTTTGCCCCTGCCGCTCGTCAAGGTAATACCCGCTCAGCGCAGCGGGTGCCATCTGATAATGACTTGCCTGACGTGCTACGGCTTTATCATCAATATCGTCAATCGCGACAGTCAAATGCATACCCCCTTCCCCGGCTAAAACCCGATGCGGAACGTGAAGTTCAGCGTGAAGCGCATCGCGTAGCTGTTTGTACCGCTTGCGGTACAAACGCCGCATCGCAGCAAGATGTCGGGCGTAATGTCCCTCTTCGATAAACAACGCCAGCGTGCGCTGCTCCGCGCGATGCCCGCCGCGTAGCAACGAGCCAAGCGCGGGCTGCGCGGCGTTCGCTAATGCCTTTGGCATCACCATAAAACCGGTGCGCAGCGAGGGAAACAGTGTTTTGCTAAATGTCCCTAAATAGACCACGGGCGCATTTTTCTGCATGCCCATCATCGCTGGAACGGGTTCCCCGCTATAGCGAAATTCACTGTCGTAATCATCTTCAATAATCCAGGCATTATGCTGACGCGCAAATTCCAGCAGCGCAAATCGTCGATGGATGCTTAGCACACTCCCGTACGGAAACTGGTGGGATGGCGAGGTGAATATCAGTGTGGGTGAGTACTCACCTTTTGTTTCCAGCCGCATGCCTTCTTCGTCAACAGGCATGCCGACCATCGTCAGGCCCGATTTCGCAAACGCACTTTTTGCACCGGCGTAACCCGGATCTTCTATCCAGGCAATATCCCCCGTCTCGCTCAGAAGTTGAGTGCACAGGTTCACCCCTTCAAGTGCGCCTTCGGTAATCACAATCTGGCTGGCATCGCAATCAATCCCACGCGAAAGCGCCAGATGACGGGCAATCGCGCTACGCAGCGACACTTCGCCCGCCGGATCGCCATACCCTAACAACGCGCTGCCTTCTTCTCGTAAAACGCGATCGTACAAACGTCGCCACAGCGGTAAGGGAAAATAGTGAATCGCGGGCGTGCCGGGTGTGAATGCCGGGACGGGCATGGCGCGAGATGTCGGCGCGGGGAGCCGTGCCACGCGCTGCGCAAGCGTGATATCAAGAATCTGAGCGGACTGTACGTTATCACGATGCCCGACCTGAGCCACACGAGTTCCTTGCCGATTACGGTGTAAAAAGCCTTCAAGAGTGAGTTGCTCCAGCGCGGCATTCACCGTGTTACGCGAAATCCCCGCCTGCTCAGCGATGATGCGGGATCCCGGTAAACGGCTCTCCGCCAGCAGCCTGCCGTTTAATATGGCTTCCCGCAAGCCGCGATACAACGATCGCTGAAGCGTCTCTGCACCGCGACGTTGCAGCACGTCATTGATTAATGCGTAAAAATCGTCACCTGAAATATTCATTGCCGCCTCCGTGGTACCACATGATTATAACCATGTGGATCTTCTTGTGGGGCCACAAATTTCCTAATCTGGAATTCACATCAGACAAAGGGAATCAACATGAATCAATTCAATCAGTTTGGTCAGCCAGTGGGTGAGCCGATGAACGACTGGCAGCCTCGTCCGCATCCGGATCGCGTGGCGCTAGAAGGGCATTATTGCACGCTCACGCCGTTACGCCCGAAACATGCTGAAGCTCTTTTTACCGCCTATCAGCAGGCTGAAGACACCCGCAGCTGGACGTGGCTTTTGCGCGAACCGGATGCAACTGCCGACGAATTTACAGCGTGGGTAGAGAGCGTTTGTGAACTGTCCGATCCGATTCACTTCACGGTGATCGACAACCAGACGAAATCACCTGTCGGCACACTAGCCTTGATGCGTATCGATGCGAAAAACGGCGTGATCGAAGTTGGGCATGTCCATTTTTCACCGCGCCTCAGCGGCACCGTGATGTCCACCGAAGCACAGTATTTACTGATGCAGTATGTGTTTACGACGCTGGGATATCGTCGCTACGAATGGAAATGCAACAGCCTGAATGCGCCTTCACGCCGCGCGGCGCAACGTCTGGGGTTTCAGTATGAAGGGCGTTTTCGTCAGGCGCTGGTGATCAAGGGGCATAATCGCGACACCGACTGGTTTTCGATCATTGATAGCGAATGGCCAGGACTGGAAAGCGCATTCCAGAGCTGGCTCGCCGCCGACAATTTCACCGCCGACGGCAAGCAGATAAGATCCCTGGAAAATTGGCGCGAAACACGGCGTTAACGTCTTTTCTTTCTTCCCTGCACCGCTTTAAAGCGCGGGTTAGATTTGCAAATCACGTACAGGCGTCCTTTGCGTTTTACAATCTGGCAATCCGGATGACGCTGTTTTGCACTGCGTAGCGAGTTTAGTACCTGCATGGTTAGCCTCGCTTCGCATCGATAAAGCCACTAAAGCGCTGACGGAAACGTGCCGCGCTGCCCTCTGTCGAGAAGGTTTTTTGCTTCCCGGTGTAGTACGGGTGCGATTTTGACGAGACATCGAGAGTGATGTACGGATACGTCTGGCCGTCGATTTCGATTTCGCGATCGGTTTTAATCGTCGATCCCACTTTAAAAAATTCGTCAACGCTGGTGTCGTGAAAAACGACGGTACGGTAGTGCGGATGGATATCAGGTTTCATCTTATGCTCGATATGTTTTGTTATAACATAACAAAAGTCTATCTGAGTCACAGGATAAAAACAACCCCCGCCCGATTGGGCGAGGGAACCACGCTAAACGTCTTGCGAAGCCTGCTCTTTGCCCACCAGCAACGTGGTCAGGAAAAACGACAGCACCAATGCCATCACCACGCCCGCAAGTGCAAAGATAAAATAGGGACCAATATAAGCTGGCAAACTGAAGATGCTCGACAGAATGTAGCCGTAAAGCCGCACGCCGAAGAACGCGATAAACGCGGAGGCCAGTGAACTGGCGACAGTGGCCGCAATAAACGCTTTTTTGTAGCGCGTCAGAACACCAAACAGCGCCGGTTCGGTAATGCCAAGCAGTGCGGAAATCGCGGCTGAAAGGGTAACGGTTCTCTCCTGGCGGTCTCTGCTCAAGCGCCAGATGGCGAACGTAGAACCCGCAATCGCCATATTGGCCATAAACATCATTGGCATCAGCATGTCGTACCCGCGATCGCTAAAGTTTTGCAGCGCGATCGGCGTCATCGCATGGTGCATACCGGTGAGGATAGCCACCGGGCGAATCGCGCCCACAATCAAGCCGGCAAAACTTGCCGACACGCTAAACAGCCCTTCAATAAACAACGCCAGCCCTTTTCCTAGCCAGATGCCAATCGGGCCGATTACCACCAGCGCGGCCAGAGCGCCAATAAACAGCGTTAGCGTGGGCGTAAATACGGTCTTCAGTACGTCCGGCATGATGCTATCGACCCAGCGGTGGATATAGCTCAAGGCCAGAATCGAGAAAATCACCGGGATCACGCTGGAGGAGTAGTTGAACACCGAAACGGGAATCGCATTCAGTAGCCAGAGCGCGCTGACCGCCCCTTCCTGATGCGTCGCCAGCACTTTGGCCGCGTCAATCAGCGAGGGATACATCAGGCAAGCCGCGACGGCCGCCGCCAGATACTCATTGGTTTTGAAGATTTTCGCCGCCGATACCGCCAGGAAAAACGGCAGGAAATAAAACACGCCGCTGGCAATCAGATCGATCACCATCACGGTATCACTTTTGGCGGAAACCACTTTTAGGGCGATCAAACCTGCCAGCAGCCCTTTGATCATCCCCGCGCCAGCGATGGCCGGGACAATAGGACCAAACACGCCCGACACGGTATCCATAAACAGCGATATCAGGCTCTTACGCCCTTTGGTTGCTGCCGGTGCCGCCGTATCGTTATTGCCCAATACGGTGAGCATCTGTTCATACCAGCTGTTCACTTTCGGGCCAATAATGACCTGAAACTGATCGCTTTGCAGCTGCGCGCCCAGCACACCGGGCAATTTTTTTATCTCATTTTGATCGACTTTATTATCGTCAATGAGATCAAAGCGCAGCCGCGTCATGCAGTGCCAGACTTTATTAATATTCCCCTGGCCGCCGACCAGACGAATAATATTATTGATCGCTTCGTGCGTCCCCATAAAGACTCCTGCCCGATGTTGTTGTCGTTTTAATGTCGCCATGAAGAATAATTAAAGCATGGCAACAAAACAAACCAATAAAAGTAGACTTCGCTCACAATTAGCCAGCAGAAAGCTACAAAAACGTAAAACAGCTCAAATTGGTATGGTTTTAAATTACATTTACGATAAATAACTGACCAAAATAAATAGTCAAAAAAACGGTTTACCCACTCACGATTTTAGGGTGATGATATTCCCCATAACGTATTCCCACAGTGCAGCAAAGGAGTTATTTCGTGACGCCTGTGATCATCAAAGATATTGAATGTTTTATTACCCGCCCGGATCGACATAATCTGGTTACCGTCCGTGTGACCACCGAACAAGGCATCACGGGCCATGGATGTGCGACCTTTCAGCAGCGCCCACTGGCCGTTAAAACGCTGGTGGATGAATACCTGCGACCCCTGCTGATTGGACGTGATGCGAACAATATTGAAGACCTGTGGCAGATGATGAACGTCAACGCCTACTGGCGTAACGGCCCGTTGATGAACAATGCCATTTCAGGCGTCGACATGGCCCTGTGGGATATCAAAGGTCAGCTGGCCGGTATGCCGCTGTATCAGCTGTTTGGTGGTAAATCCCGCGACGCGATCCCGGCCTACAGCCACGCCAGCGGCGAAACGCTGGAAGAGCTATTTGCCTCCGTGGATACGCTCATTGCGCAGGGCTATCGCCATATCCGCTGTCAGCTCGGCTTTTACGGCGGTACGCCATCTGAACTCCACTCCCCGGACAACCCTACCCCGGGCGCATGGTTCGATCAGCAAGAGTACATGAGCAATACCGTCGAGATGTTCCGCGCCCTGCGCGAAAAATATGGCTGGAAGCTGCATATTTTGCATGATGTCCACGAGCGGCTGTTCCCACAGCAGGCCGTACAACTGGCAAAACAGCTCGAACCGTTCCAGCCCTACTTTATTGAAGATATTTTGCCGCCGCAGCAAAGCGCATGGCTGGAGCAGGTGCGTCAGCAAAGCTGCGTTCCGCTGGCGCTGGGAGAGTTATTTAATAACCCTGCTGAATGGCACGATCTGATTGTGAATCGTCGTATCGATTTTATACGCTGCCACGTCTCGCAAATCGGCGGGATCACTCCGGCGCTCAAGCTGGCGCATTTGTGTCAGGCGTTTGGCGTACGCCTTGCCTGGCATGGTCCGGGCGATATGACGCCGATCGGCGTCGCGGTGAACACTCACCTGAATATTCACCTGCACAATGCGGCGATTCAGGAATTTATTCCTCGCTCTGCCACGACAAACGACGTGTTCCCCGGCGCGCCAGAGGTAAAAGACGGATTTGTCTATCCTCCCGTACAGCCCGGTATTGGCGTGGGCTTCAACGACGCGTTGGCGCTGGCGCACCCGGTTGTTTATCGACCGCACGAGTGGACACAAAGCCGTCTGCCCGACGGAACCCTTCACACGCCCTGATTTTGGCGCCAGGCCAGATTGTCGCGGTTGTACGGAATGACGTAAGTACAGGTGTAGTTGATATCAATAATATCGCTCACCTCAAACACGCGTCCGCCATCCAGAATACCGCGGTTATTGATATGCATTGCCGGGCTGCCTTTTTTGCAGCCCAGAATCACCGCCTGTTCACGGCCTACGCTCACCGCGCGATAGGTGGTCAACATATGAGAAATGGTCAATCCTTTGCTCAGAACATACTGCTGGATTGAGCGCTCAATGGCCTGCTGATTCAGATCCGGGAAATCCGCGGCAGGCATACTCGATATTTCGAGCTGTACGGGCATGTCATCGACGTAGCGCAAGCGGCAGAAGTGCCAGATAAAACTCTCCTCATCAATACCGAAAATCTGCTGTGCGGCGCGATCCGGGCGTTTCTTATGCAGACTGATCATCCGGTAACGAATCTGATCGAAGCGCTTTTCCGTGATCGAGTTATACACCAGGGGATTATTGCGCGCGTGCTCGTTGATCCAGATCCCCGAACCTTGCACAATCCGCACCACGCCTATGCTGACCAGCTTTTCGAGCGCCTGTCGAATAGTAAAACGTGACACACCATATTCCTCGGCGAGCTGTCGTTCCGGCGACAGTTTGCGCGGACCCGGCGTGGTGTCCTGATAAATTTTGCTCAGGAGATCTTGCGTCACGAATTCTTTTTTCTTCATTACTTTTCCCTGAATCAAATCAATCACTGCAGCATGTTATAAGATTATCATTTTGGGGCGATTTAATTCAGCACTGCAGAAAGGATACCGCTGCATGACAACCCGCCATTTGGTCAGCCTGGTGACTGGTGTTCTGATTTTTTCCGTGCTGATCCCCATCAGCCTGAGTGTTTGGCTCGCGCATCGCCAGGCAGAAGACAAATTTGTCCAGGATTTGGATCGCTACTCTTCGCGGGTACTGATCCGCACCAACATCGTTATCGATCAAGCTAAAGCAGCGTTAACGCAAATCCAGTCTTTTAACGGCGAGCCGTGCAGCTATCAGCATTTACTGGAGATGCGCCGGATCTCTTTCTCCTTCCGCTACGTTCAGGAAGTGATGTACGTTGATAACCGCAAGCCCGTGTGTTCATCGCTCGAGCAGGTTAGCAAAGCGAAGGCGTTTCCGCTTCCTATGCGCACCACTCGCGATGGCTATGATGCGTGGCTGACGCAGCAAAACGATCTCGGCATTCGGCGCTATATGACCGTGCTGGGCCTCGGAAACTATCTGGTCCTGTTAGATCCGGATTCGCTGATTGATGTCATTCCTTTTGGCGCCTGGCCGATTGAAGCCGCGCTGGTCGGCTATGACAGCAATATTGTTTTTTCCAGCAGCAGCCCTCTCCCACCGCACATCTGGCAGCAATTACAGAAACAGGATTTTGCGCCGCTGCAGTACAAGGGATCGATGTACGTCGTCAAATCCGTCCCAGATTTGCGCTTTGCGGTCGTCGCCTGGGCCTCTCTTGAGCCGCTCAAGGCGAGCTGGCATCAACAGCTGCTGTTCTGGTTCCCGTTTGGTGCTCTGGTCAGTCTTGTGGCCGCGGCCTTTGTGATGCGGCTTTTACGCCGCCTGCAATCCCCGCGTAATCGTCTGCTGGATGCGATCCACGCCCGTGAATTTGTTATCCATTATCAGCCCATCGTGGCGCTTGATAGTGGCAAGATAACCGGTGCTGAGGCACTCACCCGCTGGCCTCAGCAGGACGGCAGCCTGCTTTCGCCAAACATTTTTATTCCGCTGGCGGAGCAAACGGGGCTGACGTCTAAATTAACCAGGCTGGTGATTGAAAAGGTCTTTGAGGATATGGGCGAATGGCTGCGCCATCACCCCCATCAACATATTTCCATTAACCTTTCCGCCGCCGATCTGTTTTGCGATGAACTGCCGCAGGTGTTGAGTCGTCTGCTTAAGCACTGGCAGATTCAGCCGCAGCAAATTGCGCTGGAATTGACCGAAAGGGAGTTTGCCGATCCCGCGGTGAGTGCGCCGCTTATCGCCAGTTTGCGTCGTTCAGGCCACCCCATCTATATCGACGATTTTGGCACCGGCTACTCCAGCCTCAGCTATCTCCAGGATCTGGATGTCGATACGTTGAAAATTGATAAATCATTCGTGGATGCGCTGGAGTACAAAAATGTCACGCCGCACATTATTGAAATGGCAAAATCGCTCAACATGGCAATGGTTGCTGAAGGTATCGAAACCGAAGGGCAATTAGAGTGGCTGCGTCGCCACGGCGTGCAGTACGGGCAGGGCTGGTTATACAGTAAAGCGTTGCCAAAAGTGGAGTTCATCTTATGGGCAGAGAACAATCTCGACCCTGACGAATAAGTCGCCCGGCACGCGGTGCGTCGCCGGGCGCAAACCATCACTCATCCAGTAACGGCATAAACCCGCCGTAGATCATTCGCTTGCCGTCGAACGGCATGGAATCTCCCCACTCTTTCATGCGTGGGTCGGACATCAGCTTTTTGTTCGCCTCATCGCGAACCTCTTTCGACGGATATTCAATCCAGCTGAAAACGACTTCTTCGCCCTCTTCCGCTTTGACCGCCATGCGAAAATCGGTCAATTTTCCATCCGGAACGTCCTCGGCCCAACACTCCACAACCCGCGTCGCGCCAAACTCTTTAAACAGTGGAGCCGCCCTGGACGCCATCTCGCGATAAGCCTCCTTATTTTCTGCAGGAACGGCAACCACAAAACCATCGACATACTTCATGAGTCAAACCTCCGAAGTGAGCGTGCGGCCACCAGCTGTGACCGCAACCGACGAGGTTAAGTTTAGTCCTGTCGCCAGCTAAACGCGTAACGCATCACGCGGTGTTGCAGGATAAATTCCGGCGACACGCTTGGGCTCCAGGAGTCATCGCCGCCAACGCCCATATGGAAGGCGTCGATATTCAGCCAGCAGCCCGGTTCAGGTTCCAGCAAATGATGATGGCTGGTGTCACGCAGCTGTTGCTGACTGTAGCGGCTCAATGAAAAGTGGAAATCACCCTGCAGCTGATGCGTCCCAAAAGTCAGCTCGCGCGTATCGCAGCGCAGGCCGTTATCCGTCGGGAAAATATACGGCGTATGCAGCGCGTCCAGCGGCAACGTCCAGCGCCCCTGACGGGCGGCCAGTTTTCTGTCCGGGTAGTTCTCGTCCGGTCCCAGGCCGAGCCAGCTTGCCGTTTGCGGCGTTTGCGCCAGCTGACAGCTCAGGCCAATGCGCGCGGGTTGCGGAATATCATTCGCCACTTGTACCTGCACGTCGCCATGCAGCACGCCAGAACGGTCAATTGTCAAGGTTTTGCGGCTCAGGAACAGCGTTTTGCCGTTTGATTCCCAGGCGTGCAGGGTGGTGATTGTCACGGCCTGCGCGAGTTGTTCTCCTTCGCAGAGCAACAAACGCGGCGTGAGGTTGTACATGCCCGCCGCTTTCCAGCGCTCAACCCACGCATTCGGATCGATACGCGTGGCTTCGCTGACGCCGATATCATTATCGAGCGGCGCACGGGTGAAATTATCTCTCATCGGGGCGATGAGCGTCGCGGTGCCGTTATTCCACCACTGGGTCAGATTTCCGCTGGTACGATCAAAATGCCAACGCTGTGACTGATGGCTGACTTCGAGCAGATCCTGTTTTACCGTCAGGTCTGGATTCGTCGTTCCCTCAACGGACGGCGCGATATAGAGCGGCGCAGGCAGTTGCCACTGATCCCAGGCGCAGCGATGATTCGCCGGAGACCAGGCGGTCGCCGACGTCTGAACGATATCCACATTCAGCCAGATTTCGCCTGCCGCCACGGCAAACTCCGGTGCGTCAATTTCAATACGCTGCGTTTGCTGCGGGGCAATCGTGAGCGCCACGTCCCCACTCGCCAGCACTTCGCCGTCGCGTGCAATATTCCAGCACAACTGCTCATTGTCACTCTGGCGGAACAGATAATCGCTGTGCACGTCGATCACCAGCGGTGAAGTGCTTACCAGCGTAAACGTGAAAAACTGCTGCGCGCGCTGGGCTTCAAACAGCGCCGGATGCGGCGTACGATCCGGGAACACCAGCCCATTCAGGCAGAACTGACGGTCATTCGGTGTATCACCAAAATCGCCGCCATACGCCCAAAAAGGGTTGCCGTTGTCGTCTTTTTTGGTCAGCGCCTGATCCACCCAGTCCCAGACGAATCCGCCCTGTAAGCGTGGGTGATCGCGAAATGCCTGCCAGTATTTTGCAAATCCACCAAAACTGTTACCCATGGCATGGGCGTATTCGCACAGGATCAGCGGGCGCGTCTCATCCGGCATGCCGATCCACTTTTTCAGCGACCATTTCGGTACGGCCTCAAACGGCTGATCCTGATCGACACGGGCATACATCGGGCAGACGATATCGGTCGCAGCGGTATTTGCGCCGCCGCCTTCATACTGCACCGGACGCGTGGGATCGGTGGTTTTAACCCAGCGGTAGAGCGCGTCATGGTTGGCGCCATGCCCGGATTCATTGCCCAGCGACCAAATGATAATGGACGGATGGTTACGATCGCGCAGCACCATGCGCGTCACGCGTTCGCTCATCGCAGGTAGCCAGCGCGGATCGTCGGCCAGACGGCTCATCGGCACCATGCCGTGTGTTTCAATATTCGCTTCGTCCACCACGTACAATCCATACCGGTCGCACAGCGTGTACCACAGCGGATGGTTCGGGTAATGCGAGCAGCGGACGGCGTTAAAGTTGTGCTGTTTCATCAGCTCAATGTCACGGCGCATGGTGGCTTCGTCCATCACCTGCCCGTTTTCCGGATGGTGCTCATGGCGGTTGACGCCACGGATCAGCAGCGGTTTGCCGTTCACTTTTAACAAGCCGTTGCTGATTTCCACGCGACGGAAGCCGACGTCGCAGGCCTCCACGTCCAGGAGTTCACCTTGCCCGCTGCGCAATGCAATCGTTAAGCGATACAGTTCCGGGGTTTCGGCGCTCCACAGCGCCGGATCATTCACCGGCAACGTGACGTTTAAACGCTCCGCCCAATTGCCACGCTCATCAATAATGGCTGACCCGGGCTTAGCGCTGACCGTCGCGACTGACAGCCCGTCACGCCACAGGGTCACCGCCACTTCGCAATCGGCAAATTGCTCACCGGCAAGCGCCACTTCAACCTGTAATTTTGCGCGATCGTAATCGGCGTTCAGCTCCGTCACGACATGATAATCCGCTATCTGAGTGTGCGGTTTATGCAGCAGCGACACGTCGCGGAAAATGCCGCTCATCCGCCACATGTCCTGATCTTCAAGGTAATTTCCGTCGCACCAGCGCAACACCAGCACCGCCAGGCGGTTGGTTCCCGCGCGCAAAACCGCGCTTAAATCAAACTCTGCGGGCAAGCGGCTGTCCTGCGAATAGCCAATCCATTTGCCGTTGCACCAGAGATAAAACGCTGAGTTCACGCCATCAAAAACAATGCGCGTTTGCCCGCTTTCGAGCCACTGCTCATCCACTTCAAATGTGAGCGAGTAACAACCGGTTGGATTCTCTGCGGGCACAAACGGCGGATTCACCGGAATCGGATAGGTCACGTTGGTATAAACAGGCGTATCAAAGCCCTGCATCTGCCAGTTTGACGGAACCGGCGTTGTCACCGCGTCGGCGCAATCGTCTGTCACCCAGCTTTCCGGCACCAGCTCTGGTGCCGCGTAATAGCTAAACCGCCAGTCACCGTTCAGCGAGCGCTTACGGGAGGAGTTTTCATCGGCCCGCGCGAGGGCTTCATCGCGCCAGCTGTTGAACGGGGCATGGGCAGGCAGGCGATGCCATTGGGTCACGCCGGGGTTTTCCCAGTCGCGGCGGGCTAAGATTTTGCTAAGTGACAGTGGGGATGCAGTAAACATTTTAACCTCTTTGCGAAGCGCTCACAATTTTAATCACAATGCCCTGGAGAAATGATCCGGTAAAGGATCGAACCACGGCAAAGCGAAGTCGATCACAAAAGCGTCATTGTCGCGCCAGCTGCTCGGCCACGATCGCCAGTGATTTCAACTGTTGCGCCAGCGCTTCGCGATCGGCCTGCTGTGGCGAAAATCGGGCACTGGAGTGCCGTTCGACCAGCGTGACGGGCAGCTGCGTTTGCCAGAGTTCATCCGTTGCGGGAGAAAGCAGCCACTCGACGCTGCGCTCACCGGCGTCGCGAAACGCCTGGCGAATCGTGGTTAACGGCGGTGAAAACCAGGCGCTGTCAGCGGTATCATCAAATCCCACCACCGATATTTGCCCCGGTACGGCGATCCCTTTTTCTGCGCAGGCGCGCATCACGCCCAGCGCCATCTGATCGTTGGCCACCAGAATCGCGTCGGGAAGCGTTGCGCCAGACAAAAGCTGATGTCCTTTTTCATACCCGGAGGCGGCACTCCAGTCACCGTGAGCAATAGCACACGGTGCAATATCCGCCTGCCCCAGCCGCGCCTGCCAGCCGGCTAAACGCGCGCGTGACGAGACCGAGCTTTCAGGCCCTGCGAGAAGAGCAATCTGTTGATGCCCGAGTGAAAGCAGGTGTTCTGCACCCAGCGTCGCGCCCTGCTCAGCGTCAAAAGCCAGGCGATGGACGTTCGCACAAGGAGAAACATCAAAGAACAGTACCGGAACCGGCGCGGCCAAATGGCGAATTTTTTCCGCTTCGGCGTCGTCCAGCGGAACGTTCACCAGCAGGCCCTCAACGCGCTGCGCCAGCAGTTCCTGCAACGCAGCCTGACAAAACTCAGGCTGTTCCACCATCGAGATCATCACGCTCACACCGCGCTCACCCGCACGGGATTTTACCGCAGAGGCAATCTGCGAGGGCGCATGCAACGCCAGATCGGTGGTAATCAGCCCGAGCGTGCGGGTGCGTTTCCCGGCGAGCTGCTGCGCGCCGCGATTGGGCACGTAATGCAGCTCGGTCATTGCCTGCTGCACTTTTTCACGGGTGCGAGAAGAGACGTGTTCCGCATCGTTAATCACGCGGGAAACCGTCTGATAAGAAACGCCCGCCAGGCGGGCAACGTCATAGAGTGTAATGGCTTTCATGCTGTATACATCGCAATGGGAGATGCCGGTATTCTGGCACAGCGCGTCTGTTAAAGCATGTGAGCGCTTCGCAAAATTAAACAACGCTTTCCGGTTGCGGGGCCACACTCATTTTCGGTTTCTGACGAAACCACGGCAGACAAATTTGAATCAGTGGGCCGATGGCGAGCGCATACAGCACGGTGCCTACGCCGAATGTGCCACCCAGCACACAGCCGATCAGTAATACCGAAACTTCAATCGCCGTACGCACACTGCGCACCGACCAACCCGTACGGGCGTTGATGCCGGTCATCAGACCGTCTCGCGGGCCCGAGCCAAAACCCGCACCGATGTACATTCCGGTGGCGAGCGCATTCACCACTACCGCTGACAGCAACAGCACGCTGCGCGCCACCAGCGAACTCATTTCTGGGAGCAATGCCAGCGAGGCATCGGCCGCCAGACCAATTACAATCACATTGCTAATGGTCCCCAGTCCTGGACGCTGGCGCAGAGGGATCCAGAACAGCAACACCAGCGCGCCGGTTAAAATCATCACCGTACCGATGTCCATCGCCAGCAGTTTGGCTACGCCAAGGTGAAACACGTTCCACGGATCAGCCCCGAGATCGGCACGGACGAACATCGCGGTGGAAAGCCCGTAAAATCCCAGCCCGACGTAAAGTTGCAGTAAGCGACGCAGCATTCTTTTTCTCCTGAAGTTTATGCTTTCATCTTCGCCGGAAATGGCCCTATGATTAATGTCCAGTTTTCAAATAGTGGACTGCATATGTCATCACGTCGCTTTGGTAGCCAGTCGCTGGTGCGCCTGTTGGGCCGCTGGCAGCAAATTTCTTCGCGCACGCCGCTGTGGCGTCAGTTAGCCGATGCGCTGCGCCTGCTCATTCTGGACGGCAGGCTGGCGCTGGATACACGCCTGCCCGGCGAGCGGGAGCTGGCAAGCGCGCTGAATGTCAGCCGCACTACCGTCAGCAGCGCCCTGGCGCATTTGCGCGATGAAGGTTATCTGGAAAGCCGTCACGGCAGCGGGTCGCGCGTCATTCTGCCGGAAAGCCACGCCGTCCCAACTCGCGCAGCCATCACCTCGGCGCTGGATCTCTCCACTGCCGCGCTCAGCGCCGGACCGGAAATTCATCAGGCTTATACCCACGCCCTCACCGCCATGACGCAGCATCTGTCGCTAACGGGTTACGATCAGATGGGGTTGCTGGCGCTGCGCGAGGCGATTGCCGCACGGTACAGCGCGCGCGGATTGCCGACGCGCGCGGATGAAGTGATGGTAGTGAATGGCGCGGTCAGCGGGCTGGCATTGGTATTACGAATGCTTACCGGCCCAGGCGATCGGGTGGTGGTGGATCATCCGACCTATCCGCTGGCGATTGCCGCGATTCAGGGAGCATCCTGTCGCCCTGTCGGTGTCTCGCTGCCTGAATCGGGATGGGACACCGACGGTTTTGCCGCCACGCTGGCGCAAACCGCGCCGCGTCTGGCGTACCTGATGCCGGATTTCCATAATCCGACTGGACGCTGTATGGACGCCGCCACCCGCCAGACGATAACGGATATTGCCGCTCAGACCCGCACGACGCTGGTGGTCGACGAAACCATGGTTGATCTGTGGTTTGATGCCCCGCCACCGCCACCGCTGGCGGCATTTAACCCGCAGGCCAGCGTGATTACACTGGGTTCAGCAGGAAAAAGCTTCTGGGGAGGATTACGCCTTGGCTGGATCCGCGCGTCTTCGCGCACCATCGCGACGCTTGTGCAGACGCGCGACACGCTCGATCTTGGATCGCCGTTGCTGGAACAGCTTGCTACGCTCTGGTTGATTGAGCATTCAGCGTCGTTTCTTCCGGCAAGACGAGAGATGCTGCTTGAACGCCGGAACCAATGTGGCGCATTGATGCGCGAGCATTTTCCTGAATGGCGCTTTTGTGAGCCAGAAGGAGGGCTTTCTTACTGGGTAGAACTTCCAGGCATGGTGGCGACTCAGCTGGCGGCCCGAGCAGAAGCGCTGGGAATACATCTGGGTACCGGCACGCGGTTTGGTGTTTCGGGAGCGTTTGATCGCTACCTGCGGATGCCTTTTTCATTGGATCCCGCGGAGCTTGAGAAAGCGCTTTTGCAAATTAAACCGCTATGGGCAAATTTGAATAAAACAGACGTTTTTTTAAAACGCGCTGTTATATAGCGCTTCAGAAATAATAAAAACTGCTGGCTGCAATGCATGCAGTCAGCAGTTTTCACAGGTTTGTTCTCAGTGCTGAGGAGGAATAGGGAAACCCTTAAGAGAAATAACAAAACTTTCTCCTTCTTTCTTTATTTTTGCGCCGGTATCACACCAGTCAGACGCAATGCGAAAGAACTCATCACTTCCTACATTCCAGCCAAGACGTACATGCTTTACATAGCCTGAGCGAAGCAGATCGCAGGCCTCTTTGTAGTCACTGGCATTAGACAGTTGTTGTTTCATTTTCTCTTCTTCAGAATTTTTCGTAGTGCTTTGATTTCTTTAGGAGTAAATGGCGCTACACTCTCTTCTTCCGTATGTTGATTATCGATATCCTCTTCCGATACTCCCGCCTCTTCTACTGCTTCAAAGGCCAGCAGCAGCAGTTTTTCTGTGGTGACACTTAAATTCTCGTTATTCACTTCTGCGTAATGACGAAGTCTTTCTTTTAGCGCTTCATCTATTTTTACGTTAAGTACCGCAGTGACCATGTTTGTGACTTCCCTTCGGAATAAGTTATTTATTTAATACACGAAGTTATCAGCGCAATCCACATATATATTTTTTGCTTATGACAGAATAAAAACACCCAACAATAATTTGCCAGTCTATTATTACAGGTTTATGACAATAATATTTCAGATGGATGAAAGATATATTACATAACCCATTTAATCGTAAGGCTAATAACAAAAAGATGAGCTATGGGTTCTGCGGACGGTGAATGAAGATCGAAGCTGTTACGCGAGAGCGTCGAGATGGGCATAAATGGGTGGGGGCCCTGCCAGCTAAGATTTTTCGAACAAAACCTATGTATTTCAACGAACTAAAAAGCGGTGAGGCAATCAATTTTTATCACCAAAAAGAGGCCAGGCAAGCCGTTTTCTCATGCGACAGACACAAAAAAGGCCAGGTTGCCCAGTCTCAGATTGCTTTCTTCTTTCTCATTTTCAACAGCGCTTCACTGATTGCCTTCTCAAGCCCGTTTTGCTCAACGTCCATCATGAAGGATGAGCGCGGAATCTTAAGGAATCGACATACGGCGCTCACGTTCAGAAATTCTAAAGCGCGCTCGTCTGCGATGGTCAGCAGCGGAAAGCCGTTGTTAGTCTGGAACTGAATTTTCAAAGTAATCACCTCTTCTTTACCTAATTCTTCACGGTGGGGCCAAAAGTCAGCCCCAAAGTCCGCTATCTTACGCTGCGTCGTTCGTCAACAGCGTTACCATATCGGGACGGTACACAACTGGTAAAATTGAGCTTTCCGCGAAAATCTCCATGTTGTTGAACTTGTCCTTCAACGACCAAATGCGGAAATCAACAGGATCAGCAAATGACAAATCCAGATCGCGGCTGGTCGCCGTTGCTACGTAACCGAAAGGCAGAGCAATGTTAGACGACATAGGGCGACTGAAACGGGGAACGAGGAAGGAATGATCCGGGCCGATGCCTTAGAGATTCTGGGCCGTGACTTCCATAACTCGAACATTATCGATCAGGAAGGTGCTGAACGCCGGGAGAACCTCTTTGTTAAACAATACATCGCGATCAAGAACACCGTATTGCACGTTCTGGCGTACATCTGGGTGATACTTAATGCCGCGATAGACGTTGCTATCAGCGAACAGAACAAAGCCATCAAGCTGACCAGCAAGATCACCCATACGCACTTTAGCAGCGGTCACAGCATCATCAAGGCTGCGGAGTGGATCACCAGAGCTAACGTTGGTGTTAATCGTTCCGGTTGCCTGCTGGTATTTCCCACAGATCCCAGCAAAATGGTTAGCGACCTAAGCAGTTGCTTGGCACATGACCCCAAGAGCCGGGAATATTTCATCTCTACAGCGGCAGTCAGTAACAAATTGATAAAATTAAGGAAGTTTTGGTCACGTCCTGTCCAGTATATGATGGAGAAATAACCATCATAAAATCAGGGAGAACAGGATGAAAATGGTGCTGCCAATTGACGGCTACCGATCCGCTTCGGAATTCATGGCCGCCATGCAGGGAAGTAAAGGAGACTCATACTGGTTGATGAAACCGGCGGAGCACTGGCACGGTGGTATTCATTTCTATGAGAATTTTGCTGGTAATGCCATTTTCAAACCTGGCAACCACGGTCTAAAGTGCATGACCGATGGTCACGTAGTGGCCTGGCGTCTGAATGATCATTACCAAACTGCACCATTCGGGAAAAAAGCACCAAAATTCAGCTCCACCTTTGTCCTCATCAAGTCCACCTGCACCCCGGATAAAGACAAACCCGATAATGCACTGGATTTCTACACCCTGTGGATGCAGATAGCTCCACTGTCTGAGTACGGTATCACTGACACCCCAACCGCAACAGTGAGCGCCAGCGCATTGAAAATCCGGCAGGACAATACATTCTCCGGCTGGATGCGCAACGGGATCACTGAAGGCATTAATATTCCCCAAAATTCACAACGCTACTATGAAGCGCCTCAGGATTCACGTACCACATTACCTCGCGGTTCTGTTGTGGAAATTAAACAAGAAGCCACTTTTCTGCTCAATGGCAAGGCTGCCCCATTTATTTTTATCAAAGTAATGTCAGTGCCTGAAGGGGCTAAAACGGGGTTATCAGTGGGGGAGGCTGGTTGGATTTCCGGGCTGGATAAATTTGTTAAACGTCAGGAAAACATACTGCCTGCCTGGATGCAAAAAGCTCGTGAGTATGGCGTATTTAATCAGGTGGTAACAACTTCCGGAAATGAGATAGCCGTTCAGGCCGGGGAGACCATAGGGCACCTGAGCCTGGATGAAAGCCCTTATGGTGGTCCGCAGTATTTCTGCCATCTGGAAGTATTCAGTCAGGATCCCCGAATGAAAGATTTTCTGGCGAATAAAGCTGGGGTAACGGTCGGGGCAGCAGAGTTGCACACGCTTGCAGATAAACCCCGCTGGCAGCATCGAGAGAGGGACAATTCTTTTGTGGTGGCAGGTGTTGGTGGCGATCCCTCGCCAAGTACAGCAGAACGCTACACGCAGGAAAGCGAATGCCAGAAACTAGAAGTTGACGGAAAAACCTGGTATTACATTCCTGGCGAACATGCCTGGATGTCAGCGACTGACGTTGAAAGAGCTAATCAGTTTGACCTTGAAAAACGAGGCTTTATTCCTCTGGAACAGAAGGATGCACCACAAAGTATCTTCCAGACGCCAAAAGAAGGTTGGCTGCGAAATGTATTCGGACGCCTCGAAGAACTGGCACGAGCAGAAACCCGTGATATGTACTCGTTAAGCTACACGGAGAAGTACCAGAGGTTGCTGAAACAGATTGATTCGAACCAGGATGGTGTTATTGATGCTGCCGAACTGTGGCGTTTTTTACATAACAGTCAGCCTCATATTCAGTATCAGGTGCAGCGTCTGGTAGTTAAACACCACAGCGAGTGGCTTAAGGATGGTATGTCAGCTTTGTGGCAAGCGGCACTGGATGAACAGGCAAAGAAATATCCCAGCATGGCACTCTTCAACCGTGTCTTCATCAATAAACTGGTGTGGATGAAGGATGTGCCGGAGATCCGCAGTAGTGAGGCTTTGTGGCATATGCACCCACTGGTATTCCTTAATGCAATAAGTCTTTTTTCATTATCACTCGAAGAGGCAAGGGTTCGGGCATTTATGCGAATGCTTCGTGTTGGTGAAGGAACTGTTGGTGAAGCTGGTTATGAGACTTTATTTGGAGGGCAATCTTTCATCAAGGATTATCATAAGGATTTTAGCGACCACCCGCAGATCTCCATTACAAGGGGCAACCTCACTTCATCAGCAGCAGGGGCATATCAGATCATGGGTTATACTTGGAATGACCCCAAAATGATCTCACATCGAGCAGATGCTGGTATTGTTGATTTCACACCAAAATCTCAAGATGAATTTTGTGTTCTAATTTTTAAATATAAGAGAAAACACTCTTTAGATAAAATTATGTCCGGGGATGTTGATGGAGCATTGGATATATTAAGTTATGAATGGGCAAGCCTTCCTCCTGGTCGGTATGGTCAACCAGCGAAATCAAAACAAGATGCACTTTCTTTGTATAGTCATTATCTTGATGAAGAATCATCAGGAAAAACTGATCTTCATTTAGATATTGGATATATAGCAGCCGTCGCGGAGTCTAAATAATGAAAATTTGGCCATTTGCTTTACTCTTCATTTCCATAACAATCCATGCAGGTTCAAATTTTGGTGTGTGGAGCACAACATGTGATGATGACGGTTTCTCTATCAATATTGAAGAAAAGCCTAGCCCTCTTGTTGTTAATGACAATCAGATTGTTATTAATTCACACTCCAAGGAAGTAGATAATAACAAGATTAATATTTTATACGATAGTGTAACCGATCTTGGTAGAGGTGGTATGAATTTCGACTGGAAGAGTGTCAGCTCCACAATGCCGATTGCAGTGCTAAGCGTAAATAATAATAATGGCAAATTGCTCTGGAAAGGGTTTTATGATAATAAAAAATCCAAGTATTACTGGATTAATGATCCTGATTTCGTACAGTCTTATGCGGAAAACGGCATTATAAAACTTCATAAATGTGAAAAATAGCCGAGGTGTAAAACCGCTACCTGTTGGGTTCATACTGATACACTAAAAACCCATAAAGACGGGTGTTGTCCAAAAAATAGCAACGAGTAATAGTAATGAGAAATTTTTTACCATTGGCCATACTAATTTTAAGCAGTTATGCCTTTGCCAGTGAGTTACGGTGCGGCTGGTTGCAAAACCCTACACCAGCCAATCAATGGCTTATTGATAAAGATGGTACTTGGGATATTTCGTTGGAAGGTGGATATTCTGCTCCAGGCATCGAAAAATTAAAGGATTTCCCGGATGACCAATTTGTTAAAACCAACGGAAACTATGGGTATGGTTGCTCATGTATTCGAGTTGACGTAAACAAAAGCGATAAGAAGGTGACAAAGATTTACAGCTCTAAAATTCTGCCTCTTAGCCGTTGCGAAACAGACAAGACTCTCCCAAAACCATAATATCGAGCTTAAGCGGAGGAAATTCAGCCTCCGCTTTGCACCCACATAGTTTTTTGTTCTACAGAGTTTCCACCAGTTCAACCGAGCACGAGACATCAATGCCCTTCCCGTATCGGTTGTAAGTGATCGCTGCGTTCGAGTGTCCGAGCACTTGGGTGGCGAACTGCTCAGGAAAGCCATTTTGTTTGAATGTTGTGGCGGCGTAGTGTCGCAACGAATGATACTCAGGCAAACCATGCTTACCCCTGAACCTCGTAAACCAACGGCTAAAGTAGTGACCATAACTGCCAAGATGCAAGGTTAACTCAGGGAACAAATGCCCTTTTCTGTCGGATATGAAATCAACCAGACCAAGTGTCAGTAGTTGCGAATGGATAGGAACGAACCGACGTGAACTGTCCGTTTTAAGCGTCTGATTAGGGTTCAAGTTATCGATACGGAAGCACCAAACCCCGTCAACTTTCATCACGTCATTGTCGTAAAGCTGGCATATCTCATTTTGCCTCATACCAGAATATCGCCCGATTAAGATGACCCAGCGCTTCCAATCCGTCACACCATGCAAAGCAATGTGCAAGCGATTCAGATCGTTGAGCGAGTATGCAGGACGGCAATCCATCGGTGCTGTTGTTTCCTTAACACCCATCCCCTCAAATGGGTTTCGAATATCTTCATCTATACGGGTGCCAAGCCATTTGAAAAACGCAGAGTTCTTCTTGATGTAACGGTTTCTGGTAGATGCAGATCCTTCCAAACTATCAACAAACACCGCTGCGCTTCTCTTGCTAAATGGCTCTTTGGTCGCAGCCAAATACGCATTCAAGCACCTGTTGATCGTCCAAATCTCGCGCTCACCCACAGACCCCGTTTTCGCATTGGCGTACTTCTCAAACTCATTTTTCAGGTTCGGAAATAATGGCTTCTTCTCGTTCACCAGCGTAGGTGCAGCCAGGGCAGAAGATGAGTGTGCCGGGATGGCCTGGGGAACACAGGCGAAAGGCTGTGAGGTGATGTATTGCTCTGCACGTTTCATAGCTTCGCGCTTTGAACGTGTACGCAGAGAAATACGAATCTCGCGCCGTTTCCGAGGTGTTGAATAAACTCTACGGTAGTACCAGATCCCGTGACGGGATAGCATCAGATGTGACATTGATTAGCCTTTTAAGTGATACACAAAAGTTGTACCATCAGCAAATCAATGCAGAGAAATGAGATTTTTAGCTATAAAAATCATAGCGTTATCAGAAATGGGTGGGGGCCCTGCCAGCTACATCCCGGCACACACGTCATCCGATTTGGCTGCTTCCTTCCGGATCTGACCTGGTAAACAGAGTAGTGTTGCGGGAGAACCAACAGAGCCCCCATTGAGAGCGTTGTTCCCAACGCGCTGGCGCATTATCCCTGCACAGGATCGCAATTGCAAGTTCACCGCGACCGGATGATGGTTTATTGCGCAAAGAACATCATTTATCCGCTATTATCGTCATCCCGGCATGAAATGAACGCAAGGATGAGGCATGGCTGTGAAAATTAGACCCGCAGTTCCAGGCGATGTTCCCGGTTTATTCGACGTCCGCACGTCGGTCACGGAAAACGCCATGAACCAGGAAGAGATGCAGGCGCTGGGCATTACACCCGCGGCGATAAGATCCATGATACAGACTTCTGACTGCGCGTGGGCCGCAGTAGATAACGAGCAAATCGTCGGTTTTTCCATGATTATCCCGGAGGATAACTGTCTTTTCGCCGCGTTTGTTCTGCCACAATTTGAAGGTCTGGGGCTGGGTAAACAGCTTGCGCACATTGCTGAGCAGGCACTTTTCAAGCACAGCGCTACGATTTGGCTGGAAACCGGAAAGAACACACGCGCAGCGGGCTTTTATCGTCATCTGGGATGGGGGAATGAACAGGACGCTGGCGACGGCGATATCCGTTTAGAGAAACGTCGACAGGACTAACGCATGGATAATAACGACACCTTCCCGCAACGGGTATGGCAAATTGTGGCTTCTATTCCGCAAGGTTTCGTCACGACCTATGGCGACGTGGCCCGGCTGGCAGGTTCACCACGCGCGGCGCGTCAGGTGGGCGGCGTGCTCAAGCGCTTGCCGGAAGGCAGCACGTTGCCGTGGCATCGGGTTGTGAATCGTCATGGGGAGATTTCCCTGACTGGTCCTGATTTACAGCGTCAGCGCCAGGCGTTGCTGTCAGAAGGCGTGCAGGTGTCGGGAAAAGGCCAAATCGATATGCAGAAATATCGATGGGAGTATTAAAACCCTCTCCCCGCAAGGAGAGGGTCCGGGGATTAATACTGTGTCGGTGCAGGAACCGCAGAAGACGGGTTAACCTGCGTTGGCGAGGTTGAGGGAACGGTTGTTGCCGAACCACCGCCCTGCTGCATCGGAACGGCTGTCTGCTGAACCGGAACCAGCGTCAGATCGGCTTTTGTCCCGCCCTGGTTGATCACTGGCTGTACCGTATCAGTGATAAACACCAGTTTGTCATTGACGGTCACCGCTGCGCTCAACAAGATACGCGCGTTCGGCTGAATGTCTGCCGGGTTAAAGGGCAGTACGAAGCTGAACGGGGACTGTTTACCTTCGGTTCGCACCGCTTTCTGCGACAGCACTTTTGACGGCGCATCAGCCAGCGAAGCATCCGACAGGGTCACGGTTAATACGGCATCCGGCGGCAGAGCCACTTTCTGACGGATCCAAACCGTACCGGAAACATTCGGCTGCTGCATGGTTGGCTGCGTTGTCGCCCCTGCCGCATTTGGGTTTGGCGCTGGCGTCTGAATGTCTGCACTTTTGTCCGCACACGCAGACAGAGCAACCGCTACCGCTAAACCACTTAACATGTGCACGAGTTTCATTGAGTTCTCCTTATCTTCAATGCACAAGCGGGATCGATCCCGCCCGAAGTCGTTAACAAAAACATAACGTGACTAAGTGTGGCACATATCACTTATTTATGCCTGGTTTCGCCTCGTTATTCAGATTATTGCACCCATCGGACCACTTCCCATTCTGCGTTATAATCAGCGTATCTTTCGCGATGGCGCTTTATTGAGGACGACTATGAGTCAAGCATTGAACAATCTGCTGACATTACTGAATCTGGAGAAAATTGAGGAAGGACTCTTCCGTGGACAGAGCGAAGATCTCGGCTTACGCCAGGTCTTTGGCGGTCAGGTCGTGGGTCAGGCGCTGTACGCTGCCAAAGAGACCGTGCCCGAAGACCGTCTGGTTCACTCTTTTCACAGCTACTTTTTACGTCCGGGCGATAGCGCAAAACCCATTATTTATGACGTAGAAGTCCTGCGCGACGGCAACAGTTTTAGTGCCCGGCGTGTGGCTGCCATTCAAAATGGTAAACCGATTTTTTACATGACGGCCTCATTCCAGGCCCCGGAGCCGGGTTATGAGCATCAAAAAACGATGCCGTCCGCCCCAGCGCCTGATGAGCTGAAATCAGAAACGGATATCGCGCGTGCGCTGGCGCATTTGTTGCCGCCGCAGGTCAAAGAAAAATTCCTGTGTGATAAGCCGCTTGAAATCCGCCCGGTCGAGTTCCACAACCCGATGAAGGGCCATATTGCCGAGCCAAAGCGTCAGGTATGGATGCGCGCTAACGGCGCGATGCCGGAAGATCTCCGCGTTCATCAATATTTGCTGGGCTATGCCTCTGATTTCAATTTCCTGCCGGTGGCATTGCAGCCGCACGGCGTGGGCTTCCTGGAAAAAGGGATGCAGGTGGCGACTATCGACCACTCCATGTGGTTCCACCGCCCGTTTGATATGAACGAATGGCTGCTGTACAGCGTGGAAAGTACGTCTGCATCCAGCGCACGCGGATTTGTGCGCGGTGAGTTTTATACTCAGGATGGTGTTCTGGTGGCTTCGACGGTACAGGAAGGGGTGATGCGAAATCGCGGTTAAGCCTTGTGCAGGCTGATGCCCTCACCCCAGCCCTCTCCCACGGGAGAGGGGGAAAACATTAAAAAGGCAACTTACGTTGCCTTTTAGCCTGGACATTGTGCGTTCTGCTGCCCTCACCCCAACCCTCTCCCACGAAAGAGGGGGAAAACAGTAAAAAAGGCAACTTACGTTGCCTTTTTGCCTGGAGCTTTTGCGGTCTGCTGCCTTCACCCCAGCCCTCTCCCACGGGAGAGGGGGAAACAGTAAAAAAGGCAACTTACGTTGCCTTTTTGCCCGGAGCTTGTGTGGTCTGCTGCCCTCACCCCAGCCCTCTCCCACGGGAGAGGGTGAAACATTAAAAAAGGCAACTTACGTTGCCTTTTTGCTTTTATTACGCGTTATACGCATTCTCGCCATGGCTGTTGACGTCCAGACCTTCGCGTTCCTGCTCTTCCGGTACACGCAGACCCACGGTCATATCAGCAAGTTTGTAGGCGATGAAGGCGACGACACCAGACCAGACAATCGTCACGCCGATGCTTTCCAGCTGAACCAGAAGCTGATGGCCCATGGTCACACCTTCTGCATAACCCACACCGCCCAGAGACGTTGAGGCAAAGATACCGGTCATGATGCAGCCAACGATACCGCACACACCGTGCACGCCGAAGACGTCACAAGGGTCATCTACACGCAGAATACGTTTCAGCGCAGTCACGCCCCACAGACCTGCCAGACCGGCAACCAGACCCACGATGAGTGCTCCGCCTACGCCCACATAACCACAGGCTGGCGTGATACCGACCAGACCGGCAATCGCACCGGAACACGCGCCCAGCAGAGACGGTTTACCCCGTACCACCCACTCGCCGAACACCCATGAAAGGATTGCGCCAGCGGTTGCGACAACTGTGTTCACAAAGGCCAAAGCGGCGATTTCGTTCGCGGCGCTCGCAGAGCCAGCGTTGAAGCCAAACCAGCCAAAGTACAGAATCGCGGTGCCCGTGAAGACCATCGGCAGGTTGTGCGGTTTAAACGCTTCTTTGCCAAAGCCTACGCGCTTGCCAATCAGGTATGCACCCACCAGGCCTGCTACCGCGGCGTTAATGTGAACAACCGTACCGCCTGCGAAGTCCAGCGCGCCATGGGAAGCCAGCAGACCGCCGCCCCAGACCATATGCGCGATTGGCACATAAGAGAGCGTCAGCCAAACCACCACGAAAATGAGCACCGCTGAGAAGCGAATACGTTCCGCCAGCGCGCCAACAATCAGGCCAACCGTAATCGCGGCGAAAGAGCCCTGGAACGCGACGTGGATATACTGGTAGAAACTGCCCATCAAAGCGGTCAGTTCAATATTTTTCAGCATTACCCAGTTAAAGTTGCCGAAGAAGGCGTTGCCTTCGCCGAACGCCAGTGAATAGCCGTAAACCACCCACAGCACGCAGACCAGCGCGAACGTCACGGCAACCTGAGTCAGCATCGACAGAACGTTTTTACCGCGGATTAAGCCGCCGTAGAACAGCGCGATGCCAGGAATAGTCATGAACAGCACCAGCGCGGTGCAGATCATCATAAAAGCGTTATCGGCTTTATCAGCCACCGCAGGGGCCGCCATTGCCAGGCCCGGCAGCAGTGCCAGAGACCCCAGAGCCAGTTTGATTGTTGTTTTCTTCATTTTCTCGATCCCTATCACTGTGTGCCAGGAGTTACTTACAGTGCCGCTTCGTCAGCTTCGCCCGTACGGATGCGAATGACACGCTGCAATTCGGCAACGAAAATTTTGCCGTCGCCAATTTTGCCGGTGTAGGCCGCTTTGCTGACCACATCGATCACTTCATCAAGCTGATCGTCAGCAATCGCCACATCAATCTTCACTTTAGGCAGGAAGTTGACGCTGTATTCTGCTCCACGATAGAGCTCCGCATGACCCTTCTGACGACCAAAGCCTTTCACTTCGGTGACCGTCAGTCCCTGAATACCCATTGAAGACAACGCTTCACGTACGTCTTCGAGTTTGAATGGTTTGATGACAACCGTAACCAGCTTCATAGATCCCCTCCAGTCAGAATTCAATAATGGCCGCAGCGTTTACGAAAGAGATATTGCAAGCCCTGTGCCAGAGTTGGAAAAGAGGACAAAATCAGGCTGGCGTGGCGAAGCGAGGGGGGATTTCGGACTTAACTAAAAAAAACGCACCATGACAGTGCATGATGCGTTGTATTTTTGCACCAACAGAAAATCCCTGTTAGCAATGTGCGTAATTCTGGTGCATTACGCGCTCAGCGATTCCTCTTCGCGCGTGCTGGCGGCAAGCTCTTCACCGGCAAGCTGCAATTGATACATTTGCCAGTAGCGCCCTTTGGCCTCAAGCAGCTGGCGGTGATTCCCACGCTCAACGGCTTGCCCACGATGCAGCACCAGAATGGTGTCCGCATCGACAATCGTCGAAAGGCGGTGCGCAATCACCACCAGCGTGGTGTGCTCTCTGACGGCAGCCAGCGCCTGCTGAATGGCCTGCTCGGTACCCGAATCTATACTGGCGGTCGCTTCATCCAGGATCAGCACCTGCGGCGTTTCAATCAGCACGCGCGCCAGCGCCAGCAGCTGTTTCTGTCCGACGGAAAGCGTATTCCCCTGCTCACCGAGCATCGTGAATATTCCGTCGTTCATACCGCGAACCAGATCGGCGAGTTGGACTTTCTCCAGTACGTCCCAGACCTGTTCTTCCGTAAACGGCCGTCCCAGCGTGACGTTGGAAAAGAAGGAGTCAGCCATCACCACCGGATCCTGCTGCACCATCGCTACCCCTTTGCGCAGCACGCCGTGACTCAGTGAAGCTAGCGGTCGGCCATCAATGCGGATTTCGCCGTGGCTCAGCGGATAGTAGCCCATCAACAGGCTGGCGAGCGTACTCTTCCCGCTCCCCGTATGCCCCACCAGCGCCACAAAGCTGCGCGACGGGATGTCAAGGTTGATATCCTGAAGCACCAGCCGATCCTCGCGATAGGCGAAAGAGACATTTTCAATCGCAATGGCGCCGCTTTGCAGCTCACGCTCATCATCGCCATAGGTCTGACGCGGACGGTCCATCAGCTCAAATACGCGCTCACCCGCCACCACGGCCTGTTGCAGCATGGATTGCTGCGTCGTCAGCTCGATCAGAGGCTCGTTGAGACGCCCCAGATAGCTAATAAACGCATACAGCACGCCGACTTCAATTGTGCCACCGGAGCCAAAACCAAACAGCATCAGCAGGCCGCACAGCACCAGGGCAGAAAACAGGCTCAGTAGCGGGCGCAGCAGGAAACCGTCAAGGCGCAGCGTTTGCATGCGGGCCATGTAGTGCGAGCGGCTTGCCTCGCCCATACGCTCACCAAAACGCCCCTGCTGGCGGAACTGCTGAATCACGCTCATGCCGTTAATAACTTCGTTGAAGCCGTCATTAATATCGGCGAGATAGGCACGCAGTCGACGCACAATAGGCGTGCTGTAGCGCTGATAAATGACCATCACAATCATCACTGCCGGGAAAATGGTGATCGCCACCAGCGCCATCCGCCATTCGAGGCTGAACATCGCCACCAGCATGGCGCCAATTAACGCTGCGCTGCGCAGAACCGTGGCAACGACGGTGACGTACAGATCGCGGATCACTTCGGTGTCGTTGGTGACGCGTGAAATCACCTGCCCGACGGGTTGGGTATCGAATTCACTCAGCGGCTGGCGCAGCGCGGCGTCCATCACATCCGTGCGCAACTGCTGCACGACGCCGACCGCTGCCTGATTGAACAGTAGCGATTGCGCATAATGCAGCGAGGCGGCCAGCAGTTGCAGGCCCACATAGGCCACACCCAGCCCGGCCACTAGCCCCAATGGCATGTAGCTTTTCGCGACCATATTGTCGATAAAATAGCTGATCAGCAGCGGACCGCTGACCTCGGCAATCGCCGCTATCCACAGCATGACGACCGCGATAGAGAGCGGTTTACGCCATGGCGAACCGTAGGCCAGCAGCCGTTTTAGCGTAGGCCAAAGCTGGACGAATTTACGCATCGGTGGCCTCCTCATTCAGATCTGGCGCGTCGTTCAACGCCGCTTCCAGCTGTTGATAGCGATACATATCGCGATACCAACCCGCCTGATCGGCAAGCTGATCGTGATGGCCGCGCTGGGCAATATGCCCGTGCTGCATCACCAGAATTTCGCTCGCTTCGGTCAATGCCGACAATCGGTGAGCGCTGATAATGACCGTGCGCCCCTCGCCCCACTGGCGTAAGTTGTGCAAAATCTGGTGTTCCGTGCGGCCATCAACCGCAGAGAGGGCATCGTCCAGTATCAGAATTTCGGCATTCAGTAACAACGCGCGGGCAATGGAAATTCGCTGTTTCTGCCCGCCGGAGAGCATCACGCCGCGCTCGCCGACTTCAGTTTCATACCCCTGCGGCAGGCGCAGAATATCGTCGTGGACGCTGGCAAGCCGAGCCACATGCTCAATTTCTTCTTGTGTCGCATTCGGATGCCCCAGCGCAATATTGTTTGCCACCGTATCGGAGAACAAAAACGGCGTCTGACTCACGACCGCAAGACGGCTGCGCCAGGCGTCGAGCTGCAAACGCGTCAGCGGAAGATCGTGAAAACGAATTTCACCCTGTGTGACATCAAAGTGGCGCTGAATCAGAGACAGCACGGTACTTTTCCCGGCACCTGTCGGGCCGCAAATCCCCAGCATTTGCCCCGGACGCAACGTGAAGTTCACGTTCTCAAGCGTCGGGTTTTCGGTTTGCGGATAGGTGAATTGACGGATGGCCACGTCCAGCACGCCGCGCCCTTCCGGCACGGATTCGGTGCCGTCGTTAACGACAGGCGCTTCGGCGAGCATCGCGCGAATACGGCTGTACGCCGCACTGCCGCGTTCAACGATGTTAAACATCCACGCCAGCGCGAGCATCGGCCAAATCATCAGGCCAAGATACATGGCAAAGCTGGTCAGTTGGCCCAGCGTCATTGAACCGTTGACGACCATCCAGCTTCCGCCGCCGATCGCCAGCATGTTCGCGGTACCGATGGCGATATAAATTGTGGGATCAAACCGGGCGTCAATCCGCGCCACGCGGAGGTTTTTCGCGCCGGTGTCCGCGGCATCCGCAGCAAACAGCGCCGACTGGCGATCCTCAAGACCAAAAGCTTTGATCATCCGGATGCTGGTCATACTCTCCTGGGTTCTGTCGTTGAGCGACGAGAACGCCGCCTGCGCCAGCTTGAAACGCTCGTGCAGTTGATCGCCATAGCGCTTGATCGCCAGCGCCATAATCGGCATCGGCAACAGCGCCAGCAGCGTGAGCTGCCAGCTGATTTGCGTCGACATAACAATCAGCACCGCACAGCCCATCACCAGCGAATCCACCAGCGTTAAGACCCCTTCCCCGGCGGCAAAGACCACGCGATCCACGTCGTTGGTGGCGCGCGCAATCAGATCGCCAGTACGATGGCGGAGGTAGAACTCAGGATGCTGACGGCTTAACTGGCGATAAAAATCCTCGCGTAGCTCCACGGCCAGCTGATAAGACGCCCCGAACAGCAGCACACGCCAGACGTAGCGCAACAGGTAGACAATCACCGCAGTCAGGACCAGCGTGCCTACCCACATCATCACCCGTGCGGTGGTGTAATGTTGTTCCGTGACGCCATCCACCACATATCCCACCACTTTGGGCGGAATCAGTTGCAGAATGGCAATGATAATAAGCAAGGCTACTGCGCCGAGATAGCGTCGCCACTCCCGGCGGAAGTACCAGCTTAATTGAGCAAATAATCGCACGCGGTAAATTCCTGAAGGTGTTGTTCCGGCAAAGTCCGGATGTTATTCAATGGGTAAAGCTGTGGTGTATTTTATCTGTTCCATGGCAAAACTCGAGGTGACATCCGAGAGGCCCGGCACGCTGTTGACCAGCCGTTTGTAGAAGTCATCATAGCGTTTCATGTCCGCCACCTGAACGCGCATCAGATAGTCATACTCACCCGCCATGCGCCAGAACCCAAGCACTTCTGGCATCTCTGAGACTTCGGTGACAAATCGGCAATACCAGTCGCTGCTGTGATGCTGCGTTTTTATCAGAACAAACGCGGTCAGTCCAAGCCCCAGTTTTTCGGGATCCAACAGGGCCACGCGGCCCAATAAAACGCCTTCATCTTCCAGCCGTTTGAGTCGTTTCCAGCAGGGCGTGGTGGTCAGATTAACGGCATCAGCGAGTGCCTGCAAAGAGAGGGTGCAATCCTTTTGCAGCAAAGAGAGCAGCTTGCGGTCAATTTTATCTAACATACCCCACCTCACAGAGAATATTTTTCTCCTGCCATTCTATTTTAAAGGCCAGATAGCAACAATTTTTTCCGTGCTATTCGCTATGCTGGGCACAAAATGACAAACGGATTCCTACGATGAATAGCACTTGGGTCAAACATGCGATCAGTGAGATTAACGCCGATTATCAACGTTCGGCGGATACGCATCTGATTCGCCTCGCACTGCCGGGTTTTACCGGCATTCAGCTCTATCTAAAAGATGAAAGCACTCACCCTACCGGCAGCCTGAAGCACCGTCTGGCGCGATCGCTGTTTTTGTATGGCTTATGCAACGGCTGGATCAAAGAAGGCACAACGATTATTGAATCGTCATCGGGTTCAACTGCCGTGTCAGAAGCCTATTTCGCGCGCCTGCTTGGCCTGCCGTTTATCGCCGTGATGCCCTCCTGTACCGCGAAACGCAAAATCGAACAGATCGAATTTTACGGCGGACGCTGCCACTTTGTTGAAAGCGCCTGCGAGATTTACGCCGCCTCGGAAATGCTCGCCCGCGAGCTGAACGGCCATTATATGGACCAGTTTACGTTCGCCGAGCGTGCGACCGACTGGCGCGGGAATAACAACATTGCCGACAGTATTTTCCGCCAGATGAACAATGAGCCGCACCCGCAGCCGTCCTATATCGTCATGAGCGCCGGGACGGGCGGCACCTCAGCGACGATTGGCCGCTATATCCGCTGCCAGGGATATGACACTCAACTGATGGTGGTTGATCCGCAGAATTCTGTGTTTATGGACTACTGGCAGAGCCGCGATGCCACGCTTCGAAGCCAGGTGGGCAGCAAAATCGAAGGGATTGGTCGCCCGCGCGTTGAGCCTTCTTTCATCCCTGATGTTGTCGACGAGATGTTGCGTGTGCCCGATGCGGCAAGCGTGGCGACGGCGCACTGGCTGGAAACGCAGCTTGGCCGCAAAGTGGGCGCGTCAACCGGTACCAACATGTGGGGCGTTCTGCACCTGGCTTCACGGATGCGCGAAGAAGGCCGCACGGGTTCTATCGTGACCCTGCTGTGCGACAGCGGCGAGCGCTATCTCGACACCTATTACAACGCAGAATGGGTGAAAACGAATATCGGGGATATCGCCCCCTGGAAAGCACAGATTGCGCAGATGCTGAAATAAAAAAAAGCCAGACCGAGGTCTGGCTTGCTGGAAGGGTCTCACTATTCGGGGGAATACGGGAGGTTTGGTTGATCCAGCCAATGTGTCAAAAAATGGGACACCGCTTCGTTACGGCAATGCCCGATAACCGGTAGATGGGATAGCTCCGCCTTAAGCTGCGGCATCGCATTCCCCATAATCAGACCGCGACCCACGCTTCCCAGCATTTCGCGGTCGTTCATGGCGTCGCCGAACGCCATACAATCCTGCAGGGTTAAGCCCAGGTGGTCGCTCAGCACCGCCAGGGCGGAGCCTTTGTTGCATCCCACGGGCAGCACTTCCAGACAATCCATCGCCGAAAACGTGAGATGCGCACGGCTGCCTAACGCTTCGTTAAGCTGAATGCGCAGACGGCGGAGATCGTCGTGATCGCCGCAGAAACAGATCTTCGTCACCGAATGTGAGGGGATACGGCGCAAGTCTGTGAGTTGATAGCGAAACCCGCTGTAGACATGGGCATGCAGCAACTCCGGAATCTCTTTGCCCGTTAACCAGCCCGTATCATTGAACACGTGAATACTCGCCTCGGTCTCCCAGGTGCTGTGCAGAACTAAATCTGCGACCTCAGGATCGAGATCCTGACGATGCAATACCTCACCTTCTACAGAGTGAATACGTGTGCCATTGCCGGTTATCAAAAACGCATCAATCGAAAGCGCCCCCAGCAGATGGCGCATCTCCAGTTCATGGCGACCCGTGGCAAACGTCAGCGTGATATCACGCTCATGCAGGCGCTTCAGCGTGCTCAGGGTTTTATCCCCTAAGCGGTGGTCCGGCATTAAAAGCGTGCCGTCCATATCAAATGCTGCAAGCCGCGCCATGATGACTCCTGAAATGTGATGGGATTAACTTGTGGATCAGTATTGCCTGAGATATACGGAAGTAATAGTGAATAGATGACAATAATTGTTCCGGGTTTAATATGCGCCAGCTAAATCGTCTCAACCAATATCAACGACTGTGGCAACCGTCTGCGGGTGCCCCCCAACACATTACGGTGACCGAACTTGCCAGCCGCTGCTTTTGCAGCGAACGGCATGTACGCACGCTGTTGCGACAGGCTCAGGATGCCGGATGGCTGACCTGGCGGGCACAATCAGGGCGCGGCAAGCGAGGTGAATTGACCTTCCACGTTTCGCCAGACTCGCTGCGCAGTAACATGATGGAAGAGGCGCTAAAAAGCGGGCATCAGCATAACGCGCTGGAACTGGCGCAAATTGCGCCGCAGGAACTCCGCACGCTGCTGCATCCGTTTCTGGGGGGACATTGGCAAAACGATACGCCAACGCTGCGTATTCCTTACTATCGTGCGCTTGATCCGCTGCACGCGGGTTTTTTACCGGGACGGGCAGAGCAGCATCTTGTGGGGCAAGTCTTCTCGGGGCTTACACGGTTCAACGGTAACAGTAGCGAACCCACAGGGGATTTGGCGCATCACTGGGAGGTGTCAGCCGATGGGCTACGCTGGCATTTTTATATTCGCTCGACGCTGCACTGGCATAACGGCGACAAGGTCGAAACGGCACAGCTTCAATCCAGCCTGATAAAATTGCTCGCTCTGCCTGCGCTGCGCCGATTGTTCAATAGCGTATTGCGCATCGATGTGACGCATCCACAATGCCTGACGTTTGTTTTACATCAGCCGGATTACTGGCTCGCGCATCGCCTGGCAAGTTATTGCAGCCGCCTGGCCCATCCTGATCGCCCGTTGACGGGCAGCGGCCCCTTCCGTTTGACGGCATACGAGCCTGATCTCGTCCGCCTGGAGAGCCATGAGCAGTACCACCTCAGCCACCCTTTGCTGAAGGCCATTGAATACTGGATCACCCCGCAACTTTTTGAGCAGGATTTAGGCACCAGCTGTCGCCATCCCGTGCAAATCGCCATTGGTGAGCCGGATGAACTGGCCAATCTGAGTCTGGTCAGTAGTAGCACCAGCCTGGGATTCTGTTATCTCACGCTGAAACAAAGCCCGCGCCTTAGCCAAGCACAGGCGCAGCGGCTCATCACTATCATCCATCACACCACGCTTTTACATACGCTCCCGCTGGATGAAAACCTGATCACCCCTGCACAGGAGTTACTGCCGGGCTGGACCATTCCCGACTGGCCAACGCAAAATGGTGTTGCGCTGCCCGACTCTCTGACCCTCGTGTACCATTTGCCCGTTGAACTGCATACCATGGCAGAGCAGCTCAAACGTTATCTGGCTAAACTGGGCTGCAATCTGACGGTCGTTTTTCATGACGCCAAAACCTGGGATGGATGCAGCGGGCTTGCCGACGCCGATCTGATGATGGGCGACAGGCTCATAGGCGAAGCGCCGGGCTATACGCTGGAGCAATGGCTCCGCTGCGATACGCTGTGGCCGCATCTGTTAAGCGCGCCGCACTATGCCCATCTGCAGGCAACGCTGGATGCGGTACAGATTCAAACTGATGAGCAAGCACGCCACGCGGGGCTGAAATCAATCTTCACGCATCTGATGGAAAACGCCGTACTGACGCCGCTGTTTAACTATCAATACCAAATTAGCGCCCCGCCGGGGGTTAACGGTATCCGCCTCAATACCCGTGGTTGGTTTGATTTCACGCAGGCATGGGTTCCAGCGCCAAATACGTGAAGAAGCTGGTCGGCACGATCGTCAGACGTTACCATGATGCCTTTACCGTTACTGATGAGATTATTTATGAAACGTGCCGTCGTCGTGTTCAGCGGAGGACAAGATTCCACCACCTGCCTGATTCAGGCTTTGCATCAATATGATGAAGTGCATTGCGTCACGTTTGACTATGGACAGCGTCATCGTGCAGAAATCGACGTGGCTCAGGAACTGGCGCTAAAGCTTGGTGCACGTGCGCATAAAGTCCTGGACGTTACGCTGTTAAATGAACTGGCCGTCAGTAGCCTCACGCGCGACAGTATTCCCGTGCCCGACTATGAACCCGATGCCGACGGAATTCCGAATACTTTCGTCCCTGGGCGCAATATTCTGTTCCTCACGCTGACAGCGATTTATGCCTATCAGGTGAAAGCCGAAGCGATCATTACGGGCGTCTGCGAAACAGATTTCTCCGGCTATCCAGATTGCCGTGACGAGTTTGTTAAAGCGCTCAACCACGCCGTCGATTTGGGTATGGCAAAAGAGATTCGCTTCGAAACGCCGCTCATGTGGCTCGATAAAGCGGAGACCTGGGCGCTGGCGGATTACTGGGAAAAGCTGGAACTGGTCCGTACTGAAACGCTGACCTGTTATAACGGCATTAAAGGCGACGGATGCGGACAGTGCGCCGCCTGCAACCTGCGCTCCAACGGGCTGAATCATTATCTGACCAATAAGCTCGCTGTGATGTCGGCAATGAAAGCCAAAACAGGGCTGAAATAACGGCCTTTGACTACCGTGCTGTCGAACGATTCGCCGCGCCAGCACGGTCACGAAAATCTTTCCAGTCCCTTCCCTTTTCCAGGAGCGTTATACGATCATCAACTCGAGCTTTTCTCGTAACTCGCCTTCCAGCGGCAGCGCTTTCTGCGTTTTGAGATCGATACAGACGAAAGTGATCAACGCATCTGCCACAACCTGTCCTTCGGGATCCAGCGTCACTACCTGACTTAGCACCCCGCTTTTACCGTTTAGCTGCTGCACCTGGCTCGTCACCGTGAGCCTGTCGCCCAACACGGCCGGACGGCGATAGTTGATATTGATGTTAGCAACCACAAAAGCAATATTTTGCGCCGTGAGCCACCGGAAGCTTTCGCTATTTTCCAGCCCGTCCCAGCGCGCTTCCTCCAGGAACTCAAGATAGCGTGCATTATTTACATGCTGGTAAACATCAAGATGATAACCGCGAACTTTAATTTGGGTCTGCATAGCACAATAGCCTTTACGGTTGTTATAGGATAAAGAGGTCACAACTGGTATGACCTCTTTATCCTGGCAAATTTTTGCTGCTCTGCAAGCTATTACATGATTACAACGTCAAGTGTGTGAGGTTACGCTCAACCAATGAGCTGCCAATGCCTGGTACTTGCTTAAGATCATCGAGGGTTTTAAAGGGGCCGTACTCATCGCGATAGGCAACAATCGCCTGCGCTTTCTTCAACCCTACACCGTTCATGGCATGGGCCAGATCTTCTGCTGATGCAGAGTTGATACTCACCTGCGTGCCCTCTTCATCCGAGGCTTTGACGGTCGCCTTTGCTTTGGTTTGTGCAGATGCCGATGCCGACGTAGTCGTTGAATCTGCTGCGGATGAAGTGGCATGGGTTTTCGCCACAGGTGTCGCCGCCAAAGCGCTAAAGCTCATTCCCGCCGTAGCGATTGCAAGAGTAATAAAAAGTGCTTTGATTCCACGTTTCATGCTGTTTTCTCCTTGTTTGTTGACAGCCAGGTGACGATAGCGCCCGGAGAAAACAAGAACAAACGGCAGATTGCAGAAATGGAAAAGGCCGCGAAAGCGGCCTTTGTGTTTTGCATTGCGTTACGAAAATTTGCGAGCAGCGACGTAATTACTGCTGCTGAGTGATGATATCGCCCAACTTGATTTTCGCTTCTTTACGCAGGTTACTCATCAGTGCTTCGAAAGCGATCTGAGCGTTGTTCTGAGTGATACCCTGAACCATCGCCTTTTTCTGCTCATCCGGCATTGTGCCTGCTTTCACTTCATCCAGTGCCAGGACAACGACGTTGCCCTGCATGTCGGATGCGGTGCCAAAACTTGGCTTATCTTTCGCTGGCAGACTCAGACCAAACGCCGCCTGGCTGATCGGATCCTGACCCGTACGGCTTAAGGTTTTCGCTTCACCAAAGCTCAGGCCCGCCGCTTTCAGCGCTGCGTCACCCTTACCTGCTTTCAGCTCAGCCAGCAGTTTTTCAGCATCGAGTTTCGCCTGCTGTTCCGCTTTGGTGTGTTTCACCAGAGCTGCAATCTGATCTTTGACTTCTGCCAACGGCTTAATGGCTTCTGCTTTATGTTCGGTAACACGAAGCACAAAGGCACGATCGCCATCGACTGTGATGATGTCAGAGTTGTTGCCCGGCGCACCGTTGTCACCCAACAGACCACCGTTGAAGATGGCATCCGAAACCGGTTTGAAGTTCAGTTCTTCCGGCAGGTTATCGTGCCCAAACCAACCGGTCACAACGGCTTTAACGCCCGCGGCTTGCTCAGCACCGGCCAGCGATTCATTGTCGTTGCTCGCGGCGTCGCTCACCTTCTGCTGCAGCGCGTAGTAAGCGTCCAGCGCTTTTTCCTGCTTCACTTTCGCCGCGATATCATCACGAACTTCAGCCAGTGGTTTGGTTTTTGCAGGTTGGATATCATCCAGACGCACAACCAGGAAACCAACAGAGGATTTAATGACTCCGGACAGCTGACCTTTTTCTTTCAGGCCTGCATTTTTCAGCTCTTCTGGCGTCGTCGCATCTTCCAGCCATCCCATATCACCGCCATTTTTAGCAGAGATGATATCGGTGGATTTCGCTTTCGCCACGGTCGCAAAATCTGCGCCTTTAGCGAGTTCGTCAACGACGGCCTTCGCGTCGGCTTCCGTTTTCGTCTGAATCACGCTGTAACGGTTACGCTGCGCCTGAGTGAACTGATCCTGATGCTGGTCGTAATAGGACTGAATATCGCTGTCGGATGCGGTTTCAGGCATAGTCGCCGCGTCCAGCTTGATATAGCTCACGCGGAACTGCTCAGGTGCGGTGAAGTTGTTTTTATTCTGCTCATAATAAGCTTTAACTTCTTCGTCGCTGGCCTGCTGTTTTGCCGCCAGGGCATTCACGTCGATCGTGGCTGTACGCACTACGCGCTGCTGTGACACCAACGCCGCCAGCTCGTCGGTTTCGCCTTTGAGCATGAAATCGGTACCCACTACCGCGTTGATCAGTTGCTGAGAAGTCAGCTGATTACGCAGAGCCTGCGCGTACTGATCCGCCGTCATCCCCATCTGGTTGACGATAGCGTTATAACGGGTGTTGTCGAATTTGCCGTTTGTCTGGAAAGCCTGAGTAGAGAAAATGGCTTTTTTGACCTGGTCATCACTGATGCCCAGACCCAAATGTTTAGCGTATTGATCCAGCAGCGCTTCGTCGATAAGACGATTCACCGTCTGCTGGCGTAAGGTTTTCATGTAGCCTTCGTTCGCTGCAAGCTCAGAAAACTGGTCGCCGAGCTGCTGCTGCATGCGATTGCGTTCTCCGGCAAAGGCATTTTCAAACTGCCCGCGGCTGATTTCCTGGCCATTCACTTCCGCGGCGTAGTTGCTGCTACTGCCAATCAGGTATCCACTCACGCCGGTCAAAATGAATGACAGGATAATGATACCGAAAATAATCTTGAGCACGAGACTGTTAGCAGCCGTGCGTAAGCTGTCCATCATGGTGTGACCACACTCCGCTGTAGGTGACTGGAGACCTGACGCTGGCGGAAATCCTGACCGCAGCGCATAAAGTCCTATTGTGACAAGAAACCGGGGCAATTGTCAGCCCACAACTCGCATAAACTCGTATAAAGTCGTACTGGACAAACAAAAAAGGCACATCAAATGATGCGCCCTTGTACTTTTCAACTTCCCTTGAACGAGAATTCGATCAGTTTACTGCGTCTTTCAGTGCTTTACCTGCACGGAAACCCGGTACTTTGGCGGCAGCGATGGTGATCTCTTTACCGGTCTGAGGGTTGCGGCCAGTACGGGCAGCACGCTCTTTAACAGCAAAAGTACCAAAACCTACCAGCGCAACGTCATCCCCAGACTGCAGAGTTTCGGTTACAGAGGCAATTAATGCATCTAACGCACGTCCAGCCGCAGCTTTAGAGATATCAGCACCCGCAGCAATTTTGTCAATCAGTTGAGATTTATTCACTGTTCTCTTCCTCTCTTTATAATTTATATCGCGCCTGAATCCTTCACGACGCGACCGCGCAGCAGTTATATCAGGCCTGCCATGACCTTACAACACCCGTTGTTGATGGCTAACCCAATCAGCAATCTAAATTAGCTATACAAAAAAAGGCTGGCAAGTGCGAATTCACTTACCAGCCCTGTTTTTATTGACGCTCTTTGCGCGAGGTCACTATTTTGCGGTTACAACCTGCATTCCTGAAGGCTCATTCTGCAATGCGAGGGTCAAAACCTCTTCAATGCGTTTCACCGGATGGATATCCAAATCGGCAATAACATTGTCAGGAATCTCTTCCAGATCACGTTTGTTCTCGTATGGAATCAATACGGTTTTGATACCACCGCGATGCGCAGCCAGCAGTTTTTCTTTTAAACCACCGATCGGCAGCACCAAACCACGCAGTGTGATTTCACCTGTCATCGCCACATCGGCGCGAACAGGGTTGCCTGTCAGGCAAGAAACCAGCGCTGTACACATGGCGATACCGGCACTTGGGCCGTCTTTTGGCGTAGCCCCTTCCGGAACGTGAACGTGGATGTCGCGCTTTTCGTAAAAATCGGGATTAATACCCAGTTTTTCCGCACGCGCACGCACCACAGTCAGCGCTGCCTGAATGGATTCCTGCATCACTTCACCGAGAGAACCGGTATAAGTCAGTTTCCCTTTGCCTGGCACACAGGCGGTTTCGATGGTCAGCAAATCGCCGCCCACTTCCGTCCATGCCAGACCAGTGACCTGACCCACGCGGTTTTCGTTGTCAGCACGGCCGTAATCGAAGCGCTGTACGCCCAGATATTCGTGCAGATTGTCGCCGTTAATCTCTATGTGTTTCAGGGATTTATCCAGCAACAGCTGTTTAACCGCTTTACGACACAGTTTAGAGATTTCACGTTCCAGGCTACGCACACCGGCTTCACGCGTGTAGTAACGAATGATGCTGACAATCGCGCTGTCGTCGACAGTGATTTCACTTTCTTTCAGGGCGTTACGCTCGATCTGCTTGGACAACAGATGGCGTTTGGCAATATTCAGCTTTTCGTCTTCGGTGTAACCGGAAAGACGGATCACTTCCATTCGATCCAGCAGCGGTGCTGGAATGTTCATGGAGTTGGACGTTGCCACGAACATGACATCGCTCAGATCGTAGTCAACTTCCAGATAATGGTCGCTAAATGCCACGTTCTGCTCTGGATCTAACACTTCCAGCAGAGCCGACGCCGGATCGCCACGCATGTCTGAAGACATTTTGTCGATCTCATCCAACAGGAACAGCGGGTTTTTAACGCCCACTTTCGCCATTTTTTGGATCAGTTTACCCGGCATAGAACCGATGTAAGTTCGACGGTGACCGCGGATTTCAGCTTCGTCACGCACGCCACCCAGCGCCATACGGATGTATTTGCGTCCGGTCGCTTTCGCGATCGATTGTCCCAGGGAGGTTTTACCCACCCCCGGCGGCCCTACCAGGCACAGAATCGGGCCTTTGAGCTTATTCACACGGCTTTGAACCGCGAGATACTCAAGAATACGGTCTTTGACGCGTTCCAGGCCGTAATGGTCGGTATCAAGGATCTCCTGCGCCTGGCGCAGATCTTTTTTAACCTTGCTACGCGCATTCCACGGAACCTGAACCATCCATTCGATATAGCCGCGTACGACGGTCGCTTCGGCTGACATCGGAGACATCATTTTAAGCTTCTGCAATTCTGCTTCAGCTTTCTCTTTTGCCTCTTTCGGCATTTTTGCCGCGTCAATCCGGCGCTTCAGCGCTTCGTTTTCGTCAGGGGCATCATCCATTTCACCGAGTTCTTTCTGAATGGCTTTCATTTGCTCGTTCAGATAGTACTCGCGCTGGGATTTCTCCATCTGCTTTTTAACGCGGTTACGGATGCGTTTCTCGACCTGAAGCAGATCGATTTCAGATTCCATCATCGCCATCAGATATTCCAGACGTTCATTCACGTCGGACATCTCCAGCACTGACTGTTTATCTGCCAGTTTCAGCGGCATATGTGCTGCGATGGTGTCCGCCAGACGCGCAGGGTCGTCGATGCTATTCAGCGACGTCAGCACTTCTGGTGGGATTTTTTTGTTCAGCTTGATATAGCCTTCGAACTGGCTAATCGCGGTGCGCACCAACACTTCCTGCTCACGCTCATCAAGCTGAGGCGACTCGAGGTACTCCGCTTTGGCGGAGAAATGTTCGCCATCGTCAGAAAGCGTGGTGATACGCGCACGCTGCAGGCCTTCTACCAGCACCTTTACGGTGCCGTCAGGCAGCTTAAGCATTTGTAAAATAGAGGCCACGGTCCCGACGGTGAAAAGATCGTTAACACCCGGCTCATCCGTTGATGCTTCTTTCTGCGCAACCAGCATGATTTTTTTATCATGATCCATGGCAGCTTCAAGGCAACGGATGGATTTTTCCCGCCCTACAAATAAGGGTATGACCATGTGCGGATAAACCACCACATCGCGCAACGGCAATACGGGGATTTCAATGCGTTCAGAACGCTCAGGATTCATAGAGCTCTCTCTTAGTTTAGTGTCCGCCAGGGAAACTGGTTCTGCAACTGTGCTTTACATAACCATTAACATGTAACCAGTATATGGGGATGTTTCCCACACATTCAACGCTATGAATACGGAAAAATAAAAGGGGAGATAAAATCCCCCCTTTTTGAGTAACTGCTTGTATGATTTGGTTAATTATTCGCCAGATGCCTGCTGCGCTTCCGGTTTGCCATAAATCAGCAGTGGCTTGGTTTGCCCGCTGATAACGGCCTCGTCGATAACCACTTTCTCGACATCTTCCATGGACGGTAGATCGTACATGGTGTCGAGCAGAGCCGCTTCAACAATAGAGCGCAGACCACGCGCACCGGTTTTGCGGATCATTGCTTTCTTCGCGATGGCGATTAACGCTTCGTCACGGAATTCCAGATCAACACCTTCGAGGTTAAACAGCGCCTGATACTGCTTGGTCAGGGCGTTTTTCGGCTCTTTCAGGATCTGAATCAGCGCATCTTCACTCAGTTCGTTCAGCGTTGCCACAACAGGCAGACGACCAATGAACTCAGGAATCAGACCGAATTTGATCAAATCTTCTGGCTCAACCTGAGACAGCAGCTCACCTTCGTTCGCTTTTTCGGACTTCGCTTTCACCGTCGCGCCAAAACCAATGCCGGAGCCGGTTTCTACACGATGGGAAATGACTTTATCCAGGCCTGCAAACGCACCGCCACAGATGAAGAGGATCTTAGAGGTATCCACCTGCAAGAATTCCTGCTGCGGATGCTTACGACCACCTTGTGGCGGAACAGCGGCAACCGTGCCTTCGATTAGCTTCAGCAGGGCCTGCTGCACGCCTTCACCTGAAACATCGCGGGTGATTGACGGGTTATCGGATTTACGGGAGATCTTGTCGATCTCATCGATATACACGATACCGCGCTGGGCTTTCTGCACGTCGTAATCGCACTTCTGAAGCAGTTTCTGGATGATGTTTTCAACGTCTTCACCCACGTAACCGGCTTCGGTCAGCGTGGTAGCATCAGCCATAGTAAATGGAACGTCGAGCAGGCGTGCCAGCGTTTCGGCAAGCAGGGTTTTACCAGAACCGGTTGGGCCGATCAGCAAAATGTTACTTTTGCCCAGTTCAACCCCATTGCTGGTATCGCCATTGCGCAGACGTTTGTAATGGTTATACACCGCAACAGCCAGCACTTTCTTAGCCGGCTCCTGACCGATGACGTAATCATCAAGATGATGACGAATCTCGTGCGGAGTCGGCAATGCGCTGCGCTCACGGTGCGGTGCTACTTCTTTAATCTCTTCGCGGATGATGTCGTTACATAAATCGACACATTCGTCGCAGATATACACGGACGGTCCGGCAATCAATTTACGCACTTCATGCTGGCTTTTGCCGCAAAAAGAGCAATACAGCAGTTTGCCCGAACCATCTTTGCGTTTATCTGTCATGAGTCCAAACCTCTTTTTAAGTTCTTTGTGCCGCACATGACGACGCAAATGCCATTCTCGGACGCAAGTCGCTATTTAGCAAAGTGCCGCCCTACCTTAGTATAGCGGCACACTCGCGCCGTGGGCATCAATTACGATGGGTCAAAATGGAGTCGACTAAGCCGTACTCAACTGCCTCTGATGCGGAGAGGAAGCGATCGCGCTCGGTATCACGCTCGATCTGCTCAAGTGATTGACCCGTATGGTGCGCCATAAGTTCATTCATACGCCCTTTTACCTTCAGGATTTCACGCGCATGAATTTCAATATCTGTTGCCTGACCCTGATATCCGCCCAGCGGTTGGTGAATCATCACGCGGGAATTAGGCAGACAGAAACGCTTGCCTTTAGCGCCTGCCGTCAGCAAGAACGCCCCCATGGATGCCGCCTGCCCCATACAAATGGTGCTGACATCAGGCTTGATAAACTGCATGGTGTCATAAATTGACATCCCAGCAGTAATGACGCCGCCTGGTGAGTTAATGTACAGGTAAATGTCTTTTTCCGGGTTTTCCGCTTCCAGGAACAGCATCTGCGCCACGATCAGGTTTGCCATGTGGTCTTCCACCTGGCCAGTCATAAAGATGACGCGCTCCTTGAGCAGACGGGAATAGATATCAAAAGAACGTTCACCGCGAGATGTCTGTTCGATAACCATTGGCACCAAAGCCATATGGGGTGCAATGTTATCTCGTTCGCCATTGTATGACATTTCCGTCTCCTGGATAAAAATTGGAAAATACCTGCTGTACTGATTGTAACCTTATGGACGGATTATCAGCCAGTCTCATTCATCGTGATTACACACTTATGGGGACGGCAGCGCCCTATTTCAAGCATAACAATATTTTGCTGTTACGCTAACACTGAAAGGGCGTTTTAGCACTCTTCCTGGTCTATTACAGCGATAAAAAAACCCGTCACCGGAAGGCAACGGGTTTTTGTTCAAACTTTAAACCGCTTGGGCAGAATTACGCCTGCTGGTTCATCAGTTCGTTGAAAGAAGTCGCTTTTTCAGAAACTTTAGCTTTAGCCAGAACCGCTTCAACAGCTTGTTCTTCCAGCGCTACGTTGCGCATGTTGTCCATCAGTTCTTTATTGCTGCCGTAGAACTGAACAACTTCGCTTGGATCTTCATAAGCAGAAGCCATTTCTTCGATCAGACCTTTCACGCGCTCATCGTCAGCTTTCAGCTCGTGGGTACGAATCACTTCGCCCAACAGCAGACCAACAACAACGCGGCGCTTAGCCTGCTCTTCAAACAGTTCGCGTGGAAGTTCCAGCGCTTGCTGCTGGTTGCCACCGAAACGCTGAGCAGCCTGACGACGCAGAACGTCGATTTCGCTGTCGATCAGTGCAGCAGGAACGTCGATTTCGTTCGCTTTAACCAGGCCGTCGATAGCCTGAGATTTCACGCGGTTACGCACAGCGCCGTTCAGTTCGCGTTCCATGTTTTTACGCACTTCCGCACGCAGACCGGCAACGGAACCATCTTCAACGCCGAAACGTTTGATGAACTCTTCAGTCAGTTCTGGCAGTTCGCGCTCTTCAACTTTCTTCAGGTTGATAACGAACTTCGCTGCTTTACCTTTCAGGTTTTCAGCGTGGTATTCTTCAGGGAAAGTCACGTCGATAGTGAACTCTTCGCCCGCTTTGTGGCCTTTAATACCTTCTTCGAAGCCTGGGATCATACGACCCTGACCCATCGCCAGTACGAAGTCAGACGCTTTGCCGCCTTCGAACTCTTCACCGTCTACAGAACCGGAGAAATCGATGGTGACACGGTCTTCAGCGTCAACGGCGCCGTCTTTGTCTTTCCAGTTCGCCTGCTGCTTGCGCAGGGTGTCCAGCATGCCATCAACATCAGCATCGGTCACTTCAACAACTGGTTTTTCAACTTCGATCGTTTCCAGACCTTTCAGCTCAACTTCTGGGTACACTTCGAACTCTACGGAGTAGGTGAAGTCTTCGCCCTGCTTGTATTCGCCTGGAACGTAGTTAGGTGCGCCAGCTGGATTGATTTTTTCTTTGATGATGGCATCAATGAAGTTGCGGCTCATCAGCTCGCCCAGCACGTCCTGGCGTACAGACGCGCCATAACGCTGAGCAACAACGTTCATCGGTACTTTACCTTTACGGAAGCCGTCAATACGTACCTTTTTTGCTACGTTGACCAGCTCGCTTTTCACAGCAGTTTCGATGCTGTCAGCAGCGATAGTAATCGTTACACGGCGGCCAAGGCCTTGAGTGGTTTCAACTGAAACTTGCATCTTGTTACCTCAAAAAAATCACGGTGCTCGGTCAACTCTGAATTTGTCTCGCAATCCCGGGATGCTCACTATTAGCAGATTCACATTCCCTGTCGCCAGAATCATCCCGAAGACATTCATTAAGACGCGGCATTATAGCGGCATCACATAGGTGAGTCGAGAACGGTTGGGGTATCTTCCTGCGGCTTTTTTCACAATTTAAGGCTATTTTTGGCCTAAAATCTGCCCCACACGCTCAAAACGCAGACAAAACAAAACGGCCCGCAGGCCGTCTTGATATCATTCTGCATGCAACATACTGGAAAAACTCCCGCTGTTGCAACCAGGATTTATTAAGCGATGCTTCCCGCGCCTCGACAAGGCGGAGAGGCGAAAATGGTATCCTGCAACCCTTCCCACTCCTTAATGGTGTAGGTATGCAGCGCCAGCGCGTGCACGGTAGTGGAAAGCTCTTCCGTCAATGTCCCGTAAATCATACGGTGACGATTGAGAAAACGTTCGCCAGCGAAGCGATCGCTCACAAGCACCACTTTGAAATGACTCTCAGAACCAGCCGGTACGTTATGACGGTAGCTCTCGTCGACGACTTCGAGAAACACGGGATTAAACGCTGTCCTTAGTTTTTCTTCGATCTGTTCACGTATCATCATGAAATTACTCCTCCGACAACGCTGATATGTCACCCATCCCTTTAAATGTTAGCCGCTTTTACCGCTTCCATTACATCAAGGCAACAAATATTTAGCTTTCGTCTGATTTTCTCATTCAAACGGATGATCTTAACTGTGTTGCTCATACGTTTTGTCTCGAATGACATATGTAAAGTACCTAGAGTGGTCATATTTCGGACAACACGATGAATTTACATGCGTTGACCACTTCCCCTTGCCGATTGCGATGTTATGATGGCGGCAATTTTCCTCTTTACTATGCTTACGATCCGTTGAGAACCTGAAATGTTAAAAAAACTCTTCTTTCCGTTGGTAGCACTCTTTATGTTGGCGGGTTGTGCAACGCCTCCTACGACCATTGATGTTTCCCCGAAAATTACCCTGCCACAGCAGGACCCTAGCCTGATGGGTATTACCGTAAGCATTAACGGTGCCGATCAGCGTCAGGATCAAGCGCTGGCAAAAGTTACTCGTGACAACCAGCAAGTGACGCTGACAGCCTCTCGCGACCTGCGCTTCCTGCTGCAGGAAGTGCTTGAGAAGCAAATGACTTCTCGCGGTTACATGGTTGGTCCAAGCGGTGCCGTTGACCTGCAAATCATCGTGAACAACCTGTACGCAGATGTCTCTCAGGGCAATGTGCGCTACAACATCGCCACGAAGGCCGATATCGCCATCATCGCCACCGCGAAGAACGGCAACAAAATGAATAAAAACTATCGTGCTAGCTACTCTGTTGAAGGGGCTTTCCAGGCCACCAACAAGAATATTGCTAACGCGGTAAACAGCGTGCTGACCGATACCATCGCCGATATGGCACAGGACACCAGCATTCACGATTTCATCAAGCAGAACGCGCGTTAATTCTGCCCACTGACCCGGCGATTCGTCGGGTCAGTTCTGTCTACTCATGCCCAATAATTACTTACGCATTTTCCAGCAACCTAAATCAGCCATTCTGCTGATCCTCGGTTTTGCCTCTGGTTTGCCACTCGCCCTCACTTCCGGCACGCTTCAGGCGTGGATGACCGTGGAGAATATCGATCTTAAAACCATCGGTTTTTTCTCTCTCGTCGGTCAGGCTTACGTCTTTAAGTTCTTGTGGTCGCCAGTGATGGACCGCTACACCCCGCCTTTTCTGGGTCGCCGACGCGGCTGGTTAATCATGACGCAGGTCATGCTGCTGCTGGCCATCGCTGCGATGGGGTTCCTGGAGCCTTCCACACAGTTGCGCTGGATGGCGGCATTGGCGGTCGTGATTGCCTTCTGTTCAGCGTCGCAGGATATCGTTTTTGACGCCTGGAAAACGGACGTCTTACCGGCCGAAGAACGCGGCGCAGGTGCGGCGATCAGCGTCCTGGGCTATCGTCTGGGCATGCTGGTCTCCGGCGGATTAGCGCTATGGCTGGCCGACCGATACCTCGGCTGGCAGGGCATGTACTGGATGATGGCCGTGCTGTTAATCCCCTGCATTATCGCCACCGTATTTGCGCCAGAACCCAGCGATGTCATTCCTGTTCCGCGATCGTTAGAGCAAGCCGTCGCAGAACCATTAAAAGATTTCTTTGGCCGCAACAATGCCTGGCTGATTTTACTGCTGATCGTCCTTTATAAGCTTGGTGACGCCTTTGCCATGAGCCTGACCACCACATTCCTGATTCGTGGTGTCGGATTTGATGCGGGGGAAGTGGGTGTGGTCAATAAATCGCTGGGACTGCTTGCGACAATTATCGGGGCGCTTTACGGCGGCGTGCTGATGCAACGTCTAACGCTGTTCCGCGCGCTTCTGATCTTCGGCATTTTGCAGGGCATTTCCAACGCGGGCTATTGGCTCCTTGCCATTACTGATAAGCACATGATCAGTATGGCAACCGCGGTGTTCTTCGAAAACTTATGCGGCGGGATGGGGACGGCAGCGTTCGTGGCGCTTCTCATGACGCTGTGCAATAAGTCCTTTTCTGCCACGCAGTTTGCGCTCCTCTCTGCCCTTTCTGCCGTGGGCCGCG